>ERZ795047.671-NODE-671-length-41042-cov-8.256374_pt1 | contig 41042 bp, 26 predicted proteins | sample MGYA00375131_ERZ795047 | MGnify/ENA primary metagenome ERZ795047 (study PRJEB30176, sample SAMN05720228) | activated sludge metagenome | isolation source: Anaerobic digester | place: Japan | collected 2015-05-20 ... | reverse complement strand
CGGTGACAGACGACCGGTTCACCTTGAGGCGTTCCGCGATATCCTTCGACCGGGCGACCGTATTCTCGCGGACGAGGTGAAAGATCGCCTCCAAATAATCCTCGATGCTGACACTCAGCGCTTCTGTCATGACTATGGCCTCTCCAAATTCTTTTCCTCTCAAAGTTCGGAGTGCCGAATATACTACGCCCAACCGTACATGTCAACGGGGAAGATTCGTTTTTTCGTCATTTTTTTTCGTAATTCCGTTTTCCACTTAGTCCCCCACACTTAGTCGCCACACCTAGTCGAGTACACTTAGTCCCCTACACTTAGTCGATTGCGCCGGAGACGAAGTGTGTGGATTAAGTGTGAGTGACGAAGTGTAAACGACGAAGTGTTGGGATCAAGTGTAGGGACTAAGTGCGGCTCGCGGGGACGCTCGCCCCCCGCCGGCCTAAAGGGCCGGATGCCCAAGCCACAGGGGCACGGACATTCCTGTCCGTACCACGGGTTGGAAAACCCGTGCTCCTTTCGCCGCGCGTAGAGCGGCCGGTCAAGCGGGAATCCACTGGACGATCTGACGCAGGGTGGTGTATGCTGTTTTTGCTGGCCTCGTGGTTGTGCGGTCACGCGCCTTGGTCGATCTTTTTTTCATAATGCCTGTAGGTTACAGGCAGACGGCCACGAGGCCAACGTTTTTTAAGTTGTCAGCGAACCCTATGGGATGCGAGTGAACAAGGATAGCATTTCGCGATTTTTAGGCAGAAATTTTACACGCTTGAATAGTAGTCAAGGAGTGCGTTATTATGGAAAAAAAATGTTTCTTACTGTTTTTCTTTCTTTTATGCAGGACATTGGACGCGCAAGCTCAAACCAACACATGTTTTGTGGATATTTTTGAACAAACGTATTGGACGCCGTCCGTTCCTGACAACGTTAGGACAAATTTTATCACATGGCTTTCTGATATCCCTAAGAGCGAAGCCGAGGCATTCCACAGAATTAAAGGGAAGTATGAATCACTCATTAAGCGGTGGAGCGCACTCTATCTTGTAGAATTGGGACTAACCGCACCGAGAACGCTTTACATCGGGTCATTTACTGAAAAATCGGCAAACGTCCTGATTTACGATCAAACGGGGCAATCATTCTGGACGGTTGGAAACGTCTCATCGTTTGAGAAGCCCCATGAAATCCAGCCTGCACTCGTAACCAGAATCGAGTCATTTGATTTTCTTCTTGGACAAACAGAAGGGCTAAATGCACGGGCATACCAGCTTTTTTTAATCAAATGGCGGATCGCCAACTGTGTCATGGATGGGATACGTATTGATGTTTCAGAAGAGGATATCATGGGCGCGAGAGCATGTTTGAACTCATGCCGGGGTGCGCAAGAAAAGGGATCGTAATTTGACATTGGACACAGTGGCAACTAAGAGACAGGTGTTTTGACGACTGTGTGTAAACGACGAAGTGCAGGGATTAAGTGTCGAGAGGAGTGCGGCTCGCGGGGACACTCGCCCTTCAGCCTTCGCGTGAAACAACCGGGCAGCGCTTTTACTCTCAAGATTGCGAGCCACTGCGTGGTCGCAATAAGAGAGGTTGACTCGCGACCCGCGACTTGCGACTTGCGGCCAGCCCTGCCCCCAAAAAACCTCGTGGCATGGGCGTCCCGCATCGTCAACAACTGCCGGGAACCGGCCCGCGAAACTGACTATCTGAATGAGGCCAAAGGAGCCGCTCACGTCGATCACGCCGCCCAGCGGATCTCGGTTATGTCGGGTTCGCGAAGATCCACCGCATAGCCGACGCGGCGCAGCGAGTCGGCGACGACCCACAGCGTGGGGAGATCGGCATTAACGCCCAGATCGATGCGGAACCATGCAACACTCAACTTTCAGTTGCGTTCTTCATTGTAGCGTGAACAGGATGCCGCGCGCTGTATCGCGGATGTAGCCGTCTGCGGTCTGCCAGGCGCACCGTCCGGAGGGCGTGACAAAGCAACCGAGTTGCGTGGACGTGAGCTGCTGCTGGAAGCGCAGGGTGTCGGTCTCAAGATTGCCGGTCAGCGTGACGGTCGCGTCGGGGTCGAAGAGTGCCGGGCCGATGGCCAGCGGGGTCTCGCCGAAATCGAGCACTGACGTACCGGTGAAGAGCGTCTCTCCAGCAAGATTGAGTACGGCGGGCATTTGCGGACGGACGATGGCACTGTCGAGCGTGAGTGCGATATCACCCGTGAAGGCGTCGGCTGTAGCAAGCGTCAGCACGGCGTTGGTCGAGAGGCTCACCGTGAGCGGCACGTTCTGCGTGGCGGTGATGCGCAGCTCGGCACCTGACAGAACGGCGAGCGTGTTTGTGCCGGCGAGGGCGTTCGGCGCTTCGAGGCACAGCGCGCCACCGCGCACGGTGATCGGTCCGCCGAACGTACTGCCGGAAGCGGCGAGGATCATGGACGCCGGGCCGGCCTTGACCAGCGGCTGGTCGTAAAGTCCGATCTGCGGGTAATCGCGCATGGATGCGGTGACAGCGAAGTCAACATGGCACTCGACAGTAAAGGGGGCTTTTTGCGCATTATTGACGAGGGTAAAGCCTGCGGCGTTTGTGGAAGCCGCTGGCCCGAGAATCAGCCAGTGGGCGGCGCCCGCATTGCCGACGCGCACACGGTTGCCGACGAGGCGGGCTCCGTTCTGCAGCGTCATGTTGTTGGCATATTGACCAGAATCGCCGTTGTTGAAGGAATAGAGCCGACACTCGGAGGCATTGAGCGTGATCGGGCGGGACATGCCGAGCGTGAAGAGACCGTTCGGGTACAGGATCGAGTCGCCAGAGAGCACAAGCGGACAGCCATTCCCGAGGCCCCCGGCATCGGGTGAACGGTGGAGCGCGGTAACGAGAGTAGCACCGTCTCGTACTTGGATGGAAGTAGGCACGGGAGTGGAAACGACGGGGCACTGATGTAGGCCGTGCGCCGCTCCACGGTAATCGGCCCGGCAAAGGCAGTGCCGCCGGAGAGCGTGGCCGGCAGCGGCGTGCCGCCTTGGATTAGGGCGAGCGACATCACGCCATAGCCTTCCGCTGTATTGTTGGTAGCGATAGAGGTGGTCGTCGCGCCGGGGTTGGTGTCAAAATCAAAACCGGTCAGAAAGCGACTGAGGACGTAGCTCGCATACTCGCAGGAGGCGACAATGTCAGAGCCCTGCTGCGCGAGGCGGACTTTCACGCACTTGGTGTGAACGTCGTCAAAAACTTGCGCTTGGAAGGCGACGGTACCATCCTCGGCGACACGCCAGTGATAGACGTTAGCCGGAACGGGGCTACCCCGTCCGCTACTGATCCATAACCCTCCCAATGTGACGACCGCATCGGTGATCTCGGAGAGGTTCACGCCGGTCAGGACGGTGTCGGCGGCCGGCGCTTTCGGCAGAGGCACATTGTGAACCGGATTAGTGACCGCCGACTGCGGGGTACCGGCGGGAGCAGCGATGCGCAGGGCGCCTCTGCCGACCGGCGCGACGGGGAGTGTGACGGGATCGAGCGTGTCCAAGGCGAGCAGCGATGCGACACCGGAGAGTGCGACACGCGCGGGGAACTGCTGTACGGGAGAGAAGGCGGCATTGCCCAGCGTGACGCGTCCCGGCAGATCGACAGGCTGTCGCGCGGTCAAGCCAACGGTTGTCAGGCTAGCCTGTAGACGGACGATATTGACGCCGTTGGCCGTGTCGGAACCGGTGGCCAGCGGCAACTCATCGCCTGCAAGGTCGAAGTCGATGCCGCGGCGATCTTGATGCGGGCTTTCGGGCAATACCAAGGACTTGGCGTAAAGCGCACGGGCGGAGAGTCCTGCCGCGTCCTCAGTGAGTTCGACCTTGACGCAATAGGTGGCGTTGGCCTCGGCAGCCTGAAACTGGACCGTGGCGGTCGTGGGCGAGGTGCGCTGCCAATGGAAGGGCTGAGCGGAAGGATGCGGTGGCGCCGTCGTTCACAAAGTAGAAGATGTGCGCGTCCGCATAATCGTCATCGAACGACCCACCGGCCATCAGAGCGGCGGCGGAGTGATAGTTCGCGAGCGTGGCTCCGGGGAAGAGCAACGTGGACGAGGCTGTTATGAAGCTCGTGTGGATGAGCGGCTGCGGCGCGGGCGTATCCGCCACGCTCAGTTCTGGTGCGCGGAAGAGCATCAGGCTGGAAGCAAAATAGTTGGTGCCGTTATCCGTGCCGATAGTATCAAAATCGATGCGTCCGGCCATGTCATAGAACGTTTGGGCGTAACGAGCATAGACGGCGCGACCGTAAATGCCGTCCGGCTGCTGTGCCAGCGCAACCTTCACGCACTTGACGAATTTTCCTTCGCGTGCACCGTTCTCGAAGAATTGCAGTTGGAAGGTGGCGTTCGCGCCATCGTTAGTGAAAAACAGGGCACGCGAATAGCTGTCTCTGTAAGCCAGTGCCACGCTCGACCCGGCGACGGTCCCCTCGGCACCAGTCACATCCGCCAGCGCGGCATCGGGGAAGAGCAGTACGCTATTGGTAGGAATTGCGCCGCCCTTCCAAGTGAGTGTCGGCAGAGACGCTTCAGACGCTGCCATGCCGCCCTCGACGGCGATATCCCGCGCACTGGGGCGGATCATGGTTTCGGCGGAGAGCCTGATCGCCGCCGCGATATCCTGCGACACGGTGATGACGGAGGGGTTGGTGACGGATGCGGTGTCGCCTACACCGGGCACGGCAGCCGGCGATCAGGCGGCGGGATCGTGGAAATCACCTGTACCGGCAGTGAAGACATTCGTCTCTCCGGCAGCGCAGACGGCCAACGGCACGACGAGCGCGAGAACTTGCAACATGACGGCATACGAGAAGATTCTGATTTTCATAGTCATCCCTTCTTCTGAGGCCTTTACAACGCAGGTTATCACTCCATCACGGTTGGTTTACAGTGCCGAAATCTGGGGAAAAAGTCAAGCCCATGGCGCGTTATTTTGTGGCCGGATTTGCCGCTTCGCGGCGAAAGGGCAGAGCAGCGCTTTTACTCTCAAGGTTGCGAGCCACTGCGTGGTCGCAATAAGAGAGGTTGATCCGCGACTCGCGACTTGCGGCCAGCCCAGCCCCCCAAAAAAACCTTGTGGCATGGGCGTCCCGCCCATGAAACACGGGCAAGATGCCCGTGCCACACCTCTGCGTTGAAAAAACCCGAGCTGTGCCATCCCCCAAGTCGAGCCGTAAGGTACTAATGAATAAAAGTCACGCGATCCAGTGTCAGCCGCCGTAGGCCCTTGATGTTGAAGGCTCCTTTGCCGCCCGGCTGCATTTCAAACCGCACGTTGCTCAAGAGGATGTCGCTGACATCATCGTCCGGGCGCAGCGTGAACGAGGGATACTCCGGTGAGCGGATCGTCATGTTTGAAAAGGTCAGGTTGCGGATGCGGCTGACCTTGGTGTCTTCTGAGAACCTGACGCGGATCGGTGCATTGCGGCATTCGAGATTGATGTCGCTGAAATGCACATTCTCGACCCCGAAGGGATGCACGGTTTCCGGCAGGGGCGGCACCCCTTCTCCGCGCGGCGGGTCGTTCGGCACATGCTTCATATCCGGCATATCGATGTTGATGCCGGTATGAGACTCGCGGATCACCAGATTGCTAATACGGCAATCCTTGATCAGATAGTCGTGGGTCCAGCCGATGCGGATGGCCGCAGAGTTGCTCTGCAAAACGCAGTTCGCCACCACCACCCGTTCGCACGCTACAGGTCCGTGCAACTGATGCTGGTAAGCGCGCAGGATCAGCGCGTCATCGCCGCTGCGCACGATGCAGTCGCTGACCGTCACGTCGCGGCACGACCCGATGTGAATGCCGTCGCCGTTCGGAAAGCGCAGATCCATTTCGATTTTCAGGCCGCGGACCTGCACGAACTCGCAATCCAGCAGCCACATGCTCCAGCCCGACGGGTTCAGGATCGTGACATCATCAAGCCGGACGTTCTTGCACCCGACCAGAAAGATGTTGCGCCCGGTGATCAACTGATCGTGCTTGCGACGCCACCAATGCGTCCCTTCGGTCTTTTCATGAAACAGCTCCGCGCGCCCGTTGATCGTGCCCCGGCCGCAGATCGCGATATTGGTCTGCGCCACGGCGTAGAACATCGCACGCTTGTTGCGGCGCAGGCTGTACTCGACCCGCCAGTGCGGCGAGGGTTCAAATTCCGGATAGAGGAGCGGATCGGGACCGCCTTCCAGCGAGGCACCGGCCTCGATTTCCAAGCGCGTGTTCGAGCGCGGGTAGAGCGTGTAGGTCATAAAGGCCCCGCCCGCGACCCGCACCGTGCCGCCGCCGGCCGCCGCCGCTGCGTCGATCGCCTTCTGGATCGCCGCCGTGTTGTCAGTTTTGCCGTCCGGCACCGCACCGAAATCCGTGACACAGAACACTCCGTCCTTGCCCGCGCCCTGCGCAACCGCCGCCGCTACCACCAGCAACCACCCGATCATCCTTTTCATCGTTTTCTCCTTTCGCCGTATGCTCGCACACGGGCAACCCGCACGCCCTTATCACGTCACCGGTATAGTACCCACATTCCCCTCATTCCCGCAATCTTCATTTGATGTGGTGCGCGCATCAATGCCCTCCTGCTTGACGGGGGCGTGGCGGACGGATACGATAAAAACACTGGCGATTATCATGAGTTGCAGGTTACACGGCTGGGCTGTTGCGGTTTCAGCCGCTTGATAGGAGAGTCTCACATGAACGTACGGCTTCCGGGTATGAGTTCTTCCGCTGCGGCATCGCTGTGTGCCGGCACCGTTCTTCTCACTTGCTTGCTTCTTGAGGCCGCGGCCGCTCCAACCGGTGTGGGCTACCGCGAAACGGTCATTGCCCCCGTGCCGACGGGCGAAACATCGAATCTCGTGGACCGCCTTTTCATCTCAGAGGGGACATACAACAAGACTGAGGCCGGGACACTTGCCCTGGCGGCTTCCAATTTGGTGCAACAGGGAGAAGGGCGTCTCGTGGTTCGCGAAGGAGTGCTGCGCATCCAAGGCGATACGCGTACGCCCGCCGCACCGGCACCCTGTCCACACGAGATTCTCGCCAACGCCGCCTTTTGGGTCGACGCCACGACCAACCTCGTCACCGTTTCCTCCAACGACAACACCTATGTCGACGCCTGGTTCGACGTGCGCGAACCCGATACCGAAGCCCCTTTCCTGTATCCGCGCGCCGTCGCCAACTGGACATACACCAACATCTCCCCCCAATGTATTTTGAATGCCGGCACCGACGGCACCATGCCCTCCGTCTGGTTCGGCCGCTACGGCTCGTTGCGCACGATGACGTGGACCACGCCGGAAGACACGGTCGCTAACTTCACCAAGATCTACCACGTCTTTGCCGTCCACGGCGTTTTCCAGTCTTATGAGGCTTTTGCAAAACCCCTCGTGGCATGGGCGTCCCGCCCATGAAGCACGGGCAAGATGCCCGTGCCACAACTACAGGCAAGGGTTTTGCAAGAACCTCTTATGGCTATGTTTTCGGTAGCATGTCTGGCGGCATGCCCGACTTCCACATCACTGATTTTACCACCGGATCACCCACCGCAATGATCTGGCATCCAAATGAATGGTCGACCACAGCCGTCCGTCAAGGGCGTACCTATCTGGACGGCGTGCATATCGACGGCACCGCACTCCCGCCGAAGCGAGGCTGGCAATTGCTGGCAGTGGCCATGGCCGACAAGCTGTCTCAGGCCGCCAATTTTTTCAATGACCGCGGCATCATGTCTTCCGGCAAGCGGGCCGGCGGCGACAACCTGTGCGAGGTGGCCGTCTTCACCAACCGCCTCAGTGAAACCGAGCGCATGCTGGTCCAGTCTTACCTGATGCAGAAGTGGCTGGGGACGAAAGCCCAGATTCCCCCGATCGTCCATGCCAGCGCTTCTGGAACCGTGATTGCCGACGCGGCCGAAAACAACACCCTGGCCCTCCGTCTGAACGGCGACGGCACCATCCAGAAGCAGGGGGCGGGACTTGCGGTCCTTGAAGCCACGCCTGCATCCTCCAGCATCTTTCGTTCCGCCGTCGTGCAATCCGGTACGCTTGACGCGCGACTCCCCGTTTCGCTCTCTCTGACTGCGGGAGACCGGGTAGCCACGTCAAACACCGCGATCAGCGTGACCCAAGACGCCGGCGCCGGACAACTCGCCAAAGATGGCCCCGGTACCGTGACGCTGTCATCCGTGCCCGACGGCGTCACGCAGATCAATGTGAACGGCGGCACCGTGGTCCTTGCAACGCCCGCGGTTTCCGTTTCCGTCACGGCGGTCATCACCGGCAGTGTCCCCAACGCCACGTTTGAAGCGGAGCAGCTTACCTCCGACAACCGCCGCATCGCCGACGGCGAGACCTATCACGGCTGGACAGCCCACGTTCCTCCCCCGTACCCAGGCGCCGACAACGCGGTTTTCATCTTCAACCGCCAGCGCGCGGCCGAAGCCTCCAAGTGGCCCTGTGACTACGATGCGCCCGAGGGCCTGCAAGTCCTCGCGCTCAAGCAAGATGCCTCTGTGTCCACGTCGCTCTCATTGCCTGTCGCAGGTATTTACGACGTGTCTTTTTACACCTCCGCGCGCTCGTTCCGCACGGGAAGACACGAAATCGACCTTTGTCTTGTCGAAGGCGCAACAACCAACGCGGTCACGACCGTCCAAACGGTCAACCAAGCCTATGCCCGACAATCCTTCCGCCTGCCGTGGCTGGAGGCCGGTACCCACACGCTGCTCTTCCACCGCAACGTCGCCGCCGTCGACACGCTGGGTACGATTGATGACATCAAGGTGACGCTGGTCTCGACGGTCAACCCCAACACTGTCAAAATTCCGAACGGGGACTTTGAACTGACCGACTATCCGCGCGACCCGACAACTTTCACGACCTCCAACGTGGCCCGTGGCTGGACGTTTACTGCAGTCACGAACGGGGAAATCTCCGCCGGGATTACGATGCCGGCATCGTCTGTTTACGCCTACACGCCCTCCACGCCGTACGGTGTGGTCATGCTCTGCCTGGCCAGCAACGGGTGCGCACGAAGCGCGTCGTTCGCGTTGCCGGCCGGCACCTATGCCCTGCAGGGAGCTGTTTGCAAGTGGCCCTGCCGGATCGGCAACAAATATCTCCAGGCAACCCAATCGATCAAAGCCACTGTCGCACGCGCGACGGGGGACAGCATCGAACTGGGCACTCTGGAAACTTCCGGAAGCATCCTCACGACGAGACGCTGGCCCACCGCCTTCACCGTGACCGACAACGAAACCATCACGCTGACGCTGGCGGGCACGGGCACATCAGGCGTCGGACTGATCGACAACCTCGAGTTGATCCCGCAGACAAGTAGCATCATCCAGAACGGCGGCTTCGAGAGCGCCGCAGGCTGGTCGTTTTTCGCTGACAAAGTGAGCCAGCCGAAGGCGGCGGCGTGGTACAACGAACTGTCGTCGTCGAACCACTACGGAACGGCGATTTATGACGGTGTGCGGCGTCTGCTTCTAGTTCAAACCGGTGCAGCCTTCCAAGACATTCAAATTCCCGCACCGGGCCTCTACCGGCTGGTATTCCACGCCGCCCAGCGGTGTCCGCTGACCTACGGCAATGTCTACGGACACAACCCCGTGCGGGCGTGGCTGGCCCGTGACGGTGCGACCAACGTGATCGGCTGGACGCGTGTTGACGACAATGCCATCGTCCGACGGGAGTTCCTGTTCAACGTGGCGGTGGCAGGAACGTATCGCTTCGGTCTGCAAGGCATGAGCGACAACTCACCCCAGTATCCGGGAACCGACCAGAATGCTTTGATCGACGGCGTCTCAATCGAGCCCGCATCCGATCTCGCGCCGGCCGACATCCCGCTACCCAAAAACCTGTCGATCAATGTCGCCGAAGGCGCATATCTTCAGCTTTCCTTCGCGAGTACGCAAAAGGTCGAGCGCGTCAAGCTAGGTGGACATTTCGCCGTGGGTGTCATCAGTCAGGAGACATATCCCGACGCGATCATTGGCCCCGGTGCCTTGTATACCACGCCTAAAGGATCGCTCATGATGCTTCGTTGACGCGTGTTCGGGTATTATGGACGCAGCACCTGCTCAAGGAAGCGGTAGATCTGCTCGTTGGATTCGGCGTTGGGTGCGTGTTTCGGGCGGTTGGTCATGGCCACGCGATTCGTCGCACCGAGCAGCGTGTTGACTTGGATTGCATGGCGCAGCGCGTTCCAGCGCTCGGGCGGATCCTCCGCGCCGCCGGAAACCAAGAAAGGCCGGGGCGCCATCAAGGCGTGCAGGTCGGTCAGGTCGAGCCCCTCTTCGCGCAATTTGAGATAGAGACCGCGCCCGGGGTTTTCCGGCGTCATCATGCCGCGCTTGCGCCACGGCTTCGGATGGTAGCCCAGATACCACGGTTCCCAATAGTTGATCGAGGGGCGGTCCTCCCTGAAGACAATACCCGGATCGGACCAGACGCCGCAAGCGAAACGGTCGTACAGGCACGAGGCGAACATCGCCCACTTGCCGCCGAATGAGTGCCCGACGATCCCGACGCGCGCGGGATCGACACACGCCTCTTTCACCAGCGCTTGATACGCATTGGCCGCTGCATAGGCCAGCATTGAGAGCGGCTGCACCGTCGCCTCTTGCAGCGAAGGCCAGTAGAGCGCGAACTCGTTGCGCTTGGAAGCTTCGCGCGTACCGATCGAGAGCGTCACGAAACCGCGCCGCGCAAGCTGGATCGCAAAATCGCGATAGGGCTTGCCGTCGATCCCCACCGCCGTCTCAGGCTCATAAAACACCGTCACAACCGCCGCGCGCGGTCCCTCGCCATCGGGCACCAGCAGATACCCGTCCGTGCTCTCTTGCGGCAGCCAGTTGAAGCGCACGGCGTGCCGTACAAAACCCTCGCAACGCTCGCTCCCCTGCACGCGCAACGTCTGATTGGTGATCAGCGACGGCCACACACCCATGCGCCCATGCCACGTACGCAGAATTTCTTCACGGCGACGCGACCACGCCGCCGCATCGCGTACCGGCGTGCCATCGTCGAAGCGCAGCGGCGAGCGATAGGCGTCTGACGCATCGACTAAATCCGGCGGCGGCGCAAAGGCCGATGGCGGCAAGCCCGGCCCGTGCAACGCGGCGAAGGCCAAGTCAAGCGCCTCAAACCCCTGCGTATCGAGATCCAGAGCCAGCGGCACGAGCGACGGTTTTTCGTTGGTCCAGAGATACGGATAGACGGCATAGGTCGGCAGATACGCGACAGTCGGCGCGGCCTTGGGCCACGCGGCGCCGACCACATGCGCCGTCTCTTGATCGTAGAGCGTAACCAGCGGCGCGATCCACTCCACAGCTTCGGGCGTGAAGAGGGTCGTATTACTGGGAATGTGCCACCCCGCTTCAAAGCAGGGGTCGCGCGCCAGACGCCGGCGCGGCCACGCTCCGGCCTGCAACGAAAGCGTTGCATATGCGTTGGTGGCGACGGGCAGGCGTGTCCATGAGTACCAGAGCTTGCCGGGATCGTAACGCTTCACCGCCTGCGCCGGGAAGTCGCAGAGACGGCGGTCGGGCGGCGCACCGCCCACCCAAACGATCTTGCCGCCGGCCTTGCGGTACGCTACCAACTGATCCGTCAGCACCGACGGTTTCAGTGTGAAATAGGTGGCGGTCCGTTTCGCGAAAACAATCACCTGCGGGATACGCGCCGCGTCGATCCCTTCCGCCATCACCATGCGTACGTCAACCAATGCGGCGTTCTTGAACTGACGGCGCAAATGATGGACCGTCTGTGCCGCCAACACGCGATCGTTGAAGCCGAACATCCCCTCGTCCATGCGCCACGTGGGCTCGACAACCACGCCGATAAACGGACGGTCTTGGTGCTGCGGCTCCATCAAGCCCTCTGTCAGCGAGTCATCCTGCAGACGGCGTGTGACCGTGAAAGCCGAACAGGCGTCGCGGTAGCGTTGCCGGATCGCATCCGTGACATCGGGGAGTTCTCCGTCGGCCGCGGCCAAGCGTTGCGCCGCCATGAAATCGCCCAGTATGCGCTCCACCGCCCAGCAACCGAGCACGGCAAACTGCGCGGCGAGCGCATCGCGGCTGGCAGTATCTTTTTTTTCGATCCACGTGCACGCATGTTGCAGGATCGGCACACCGCGCGGCGCGCACACCTCAACCCCGTGAATCCCCGACAGCATGACCTCCAGCACTGCGTCGGCTGCGGAACGCCCAGCATCGGCCACGGTCACCTTGTCAAGATGCGCCTGCCAGATGGCGCGTGTCTCGGGCGTCGAGTCAACCCAGCTCAAATCCAGACCGCCGATGGGCTTGCCGTTCGGCAGGCGGAACGCCCAGTCGCGGTCGCTCCAGCCGTAGGTGGCCAGATGCACAATGGGATCGTGGTTGCAGGCGACCATGTCGGCGGTGGAGTGCGCCAGCGCACCCAGCCAGAGAGAGACGCTGTCGGCGCGATTTTCGCGCAACGCCCGCGTCAGCAGCACGAAAGCCACAGCACGGCCCTCGTCCGCGTGGAACGCCCCGCTGTCCCGCATGTTGTGCGCCGCGAGGAACGTCAGCTCTTCGGGCGTCACACGCGGGTTCTCCGCAAAGGCCGTGCGCACGTCCGGATAAAAGTTGTCGCGACAGAACTGCTCCAGCCGCTCGCCCTGCAAGGTCGTGCGCCACGGCTCGGGCAGACGCGCCGCGACCGCGCGGGCCACAACATTGTGACCCGCGCCCCAGCCGCAAGCGAGCCACGGCAACGTCAGCCAGCCGGCTGCAATCCACCACAGACTCTTCATTCCGTACTCCGTCGCAGCAACGCTACGCGGTTACTTTCCAAACAGCACGCGCGTCAGTTCCGCCAGTTGCTCGGCCGGGATTTTGATCTTTTTCCGGTCGTAGGTTATGAGGCCGTTGATTTCGCCCTCGACATCGGTGGTCTGCGTGTAGACGCCGCCGGCGATACCTTGAGTGCGCAATTCATTCAGCATACGGATCGAGGTGGCCACGCGCTCCTTGTACTCCTCCTCGCTCTTCGGCAGACCGCCGTACCCCCAGTTATCCCGGTCGGCATCCCACAGATGCCCCTTCACCGGATAACCGTGCCCGCCGAACTCGCCGACGACCTTGATGAACCCATCGAAGCGTCCGCCCTGCCCCTGATCAAAGGGGAAGCCCGGATGCGGATAGCGATGGGCGTCCACAACGTCTCCCACCGGCCAGAAGTTACCGCCGCTGGCGATATTGACGAGACGCGTCGGGTCGCGCTGCACCACCCACTTGCCCACTTCGAGCGTGCGGTGCTGTCCCCACGCCTCGTTAAAGGGCACCCAGCAGACGATCGACGGATGACTTTCCAAGGTGTTAATCATGCGCGCCAACTCCAGCATGAACTGGACGTGGTGCTCATCCGGCCACTCTGCATCTACCGGATCGGGCTTGAGGAAGGTCCATTTCGCGCCCTTGCCACCGCTCACGTGATCCTGCCAGACCATGATCCCCAACCGGTCGCAGTGGTAATAGTAGAGGCGCGGCTCGACCTTGATGTGCTTGCGGATCATGTTGAAGCCCGCGCGTTTCAGCCAGTCGATCTCAAACACCATCGCCTCTTCAGAAGGCGGCGTGAGCAATCCGTCCGGCCACCATCCTTGATCCAGCGGCCCCCAGTGGAACAGCGTCTCGCCATTCAGCGTAAAGCGCAGGTGGCCTTGAGCATCCTTGGCCTTGCCGACCGTGCGGATGCCGGCGTACGACGCGACGCTATCCACCACCCGGCCGCCATCGTCCAGCAAGTCCAACTCAAGCGCATAGAGGTGCGGAGAACGCGGCGACCACAGCTTGGCGTTCGCGACGGTCAGCAACACTTCCTGACCGGCGCGCCCCACGCTGTTCGCCACTTGGCGATCACCATCCTTGACGCGCACGGCAAGTGCCTGAGCGCCGCCCTCCACGGCGGCAGTGATCTTGATCGCGCCGGTGGCCGCATCGGTGCGGATCAACAGATTCCGGATGTAGCTGGCACCGACCTGTTCCAGCCACACGGTCTGCCAGATACCGGAAACCTGAGTGTACCAGATGCCGCGCGGGTCCAGCGTCTGCTTGCCGCGCAGTTGGAATCCTTCCTGCTCGTCCTCCACGCGCACCACCACCTCATTCTCGCCGACCCGCACCCTGTCCGTGATGTCCAGCGTGAACGGCGTGTTGCCGCCGCGGTGTCCGCCGGCCTGTTTGCCGTTGACCATCACTTGGCACCGATAATCAACCGCCTCGAAATTCAGCAGCGTGCGCTCGGCCGCCGCCACGGTGAACGTGCGCCGGTACCAGAGCGCCTGATCCTTGCGCAACGCCTTCTGAACACCGCCCAGCTTGGACTCCAGACAGAACGGCACGCGGATACGTCCCTGCCACTGCTTGGGCGGCTCGCGTTGCGCGACCGGCGTGATGGCATACTCCCACAATCCATTTAGATTCTGCCACTGCTTACGTTGCAGTTGCGGGCGCGGATAGCTCTGCCAGGCATTCTGATCGGTCACCTTCTCACCCCACGGCGTGATCAGGTCGCTGCGAAAAACCTCGCGTTCCGGCGTCGGCAGGACTGGCACCTGATCGGCCTCGATCAGATGCACGTCGATGAACTGACCACCTACCTCTTGTTTGCAAAAGACCGCCAGCAAATTCTCGCCCTGCTTAACGAGCGCCCGGTGCTCATCTGCCAGCGGAAACACGCCGTAGTCCGTGCGATAGCCTGTGAGCGCCATCACACGTTGACCGTTGAGATAAATCTCGGCATCTTCGTCGTGATGAACCAGCAGCGCGGGCTTTTTCAGAGCAGCGGCCAGAGGCACGCGCTTGCGCAGCCAAATCGTCTTCGTGCGCCACACCGTGCCCACGCGCGCGCCCGGCGTGCCGACCGTACCAAATCCACCATTGCCCTTCTTCCAGGAGGCGTCATCATACGCGGCGGTCTGCCACGGCCCCTGGGGCGCCTCAAGCGTATAGCGCCACTGATCCACGATCTGCGCCGAAAGCGCGACCGGCAACGCTACACAGAGCGCCAACCCGATACCACGACCCTTTTGTAAACACATATATGCCCCTTTCCTGCGCGGCACCTTGCCCGTGTCTCCATACGCCAACAGACAAAATGTCCACGTGTTTTTAGTGTGTGTTTGGACGTTAACACATTCCGCGTGTCAGATCAACTGGCGACTATTCCCCAAACTTCGGCATCAGCGCACGCGATACCGCCACCGGCGACCCGTGCTCATCCAGCAACTCGTCGAGCACCGGGCGTGTGTCGCCCCAGAACGCGTCGTAATCATCCGCGAGCGCTTGGCGCACCGACTCCGGCTGATCTAGCCCGTGGTGCAGTGCAAAGGCCTGCGCCAGCAACAACACAGCCTGTTCGAGCGGTTCACGTGCGGCATCGAAGGCGAGCGCCGCGATCAACTGGCGCGCCCGACGGTAGGCCAGCAACGCCTCGCGCCGCAACACTTGGGCCTGCGCCTTGTCGCTTCCCAGTTCGAGCCGGGGTTGCGCCAGCCCTCCGGCGCGGGAGAAGAGCGTGCGCCTCTCGCCGCCCGCATGCTCCAGCACACCATGCGTCAACAACCGCTTGAGCGCTTCGTAGGCGGCGCGTCCGGCCACCTCCACCACCGGCACGTGGTGCGCATCCACATTGCCGAACCAGTCTGCGCGCACCCGTTCGACGTAGGCCGTGACTGCGCGCAAATCGCCTTCCGCAACGACCCACAGCACGGGGCGCGGCTGCGACGCCGGACAGACGCGCTCACAAAGCCAAAGCGCGTCTCCCAGCCGTTCCACAAGCATCGCCGCAAAGCCCAGTTCGGGATCAACCGCGCGTAACGCCTCGCTCGAAGGCATCGTCGCCACACGCACCGACCGCGTCGGCACCGGCACCAGCGACGCGAGACGACGCAAAAAGCCCTGACGCCCCGTGCCGATGAGTTGCTCATCAAGCGCGGCATCGCCGCCCAGCACGCCGTCCGTCAGCAAGCGTTTGCGCGCCAGCGTCTCGATCATGCGCGCTTCGATACTGTCTCCCGTGACCAGATTGACGACCGTCACACTGCGCATCTGATGTTTGCGCCACGCCCGCGATATCCGTTGTTCCAAGCGCGCCGGATTCCACGGCAAGTCACAGTTGATCACAACACTCGCCTGTTGCAGATTCAACCCCTGCCCGCCGATGTCGGTGGAGAGGAAAACGCGGCAGTCCGCATCATTTTTGAAGCGCTGAATCTCCCGACGCCTGTTTTTCTGCGGTACCGATCCCGTATGCCACGCCGTCTCCACACCCATTTGCGTGCAACGCGTCCGCACAAGCTGCAGCATGCGCTCCCACTCTGAAAAGACCAGCACTTTCACGCCGGGCGTGGAAAGCGCACTCTCCAGCAGGTCTTGAATTTCGTTGAGTTTCGGGCAAATACGGCAGGTCTCATCCAAGATGTACGGCGTGTCACACAGCATGCGCATCATCGACAGCTCGCGCTGCAAGCGGTCGGCTTCAGCTTTCGAAAGCGTCCGTGTACGTGACTGCGCCAACAGCCGCGCCACGCGCTCCTCATGCACCGTGTATCGCGCGCGCTGTTCCGGATCCATCGCCACGAACACCGTGCGGTCGGTCCGGTCCGGCAGTTCCTTCTCGACATCGACCTTGCGCCGGCGCAACAAAAACGGCTGGATGCGCTCGCGCAGGAGTTGCAGATTCTTGTACCCCACCGGCCGGCCGTTCTCGTCGAGCACGTAAAAATCGCGGTTAAAGCGGAAGAGCGGTCCGAGCACCTGCGGGTCCAGCATCGACATCAACGAGTAGATATCGTCAATCCGGTTCTCCAGCGGCGTGCCGGTCAACACAAAGGCGTAACGGCTCCGGATTTTTTTCACCGACTGCGCGGTCTTGGTGTTCCAGTTTTTGACACGTTGCGCTTCGTCCAGAATCACGCAGTCGGGCTTCAGCACCGTATTGATCAGTTCGATGTCACGCACGACCTGCTCGTAGTTGGTCAGCATGAAGAAGGCCGGTTGCTCATACGCCTCCTTGCGTGCGGAGCGGTCACCGAACACGGGCAGGTAAGAGAGATCGGAAAAGAGCCGGATCTGCTCCTCCCACTCGGTTTTCACAGAGGCGGGTGCCACCACCAGCACGCGCTGGACATGTCCCAGTCGATGGAGCAACGCGGCCGCAGCCACAGCTTGCGCGGTTTTGCCAAGCCCCATCTCGTCAGCCAGCAATGCGCGCTCGGTGAAGGCCAGATGCAACATGCCTTCGCGCTGATACGGCAACAGCGGCAGCTTGGTCTCCTGCGTCGGATAGCGGCCACTGCGAACCTGCTGTTCGTAGTCACGTCGCCGTCTGATCCGTTCCTCGTTACGCTGGCGCTGAGCGCGCCAAGCGGCAACCTCCTGCGAGATGCGCAGGGCGGAACGGCCATTCCTCTGAAAGACGTCCAGAACCTCCTGCTCGCCGTACTCCGGCAGGGCCAATCCGGTGATGTCGAAAAATCCACGGAGCGTCGGCGGCAACAGATTCAGGTTGCGCTCCACCATCAGGCGTCCGGTGGCCGTATCCGGCACAAGGTCGATGCGCGTCGAGCCCCACTCCTCGGCCTGAACCAGCGCAAGCGACTCCTCGCGCAGCCACCGCAACACCCCTTCGACATGCTTGCAGGTACCGAGCCCGTTCACACGGAAATCCACGCAGGTGCAGGCACTGACCAAGGGCGTCAGGCTGCGCAGTTCCACCTGATAGGTCTGGCCGCTCGCCGACGCCACGCTGAAGTTAGAAAAGACCGGATGCGCGGGCGTCAGGTTGCTGAAACGCATCGGCTCCTGCGCCGCGCGTACCCTGCGCCGGTTGATCTCATCCTGATCGGTCGTGCGCCAATTACTACCTGACGGGACGTCAGGCAGATTCTCGTCAGCCACGCTCTTCGGTCGTTCCTGATTGGGGATATTGCTCACGGTCCCTCACTTTCATGGGTTCGATGGTAGCAGAGCAGCCGGGCAAGCGCAAGACTCGTCAATCTTCGCGATTTGCGATTTGAGATTCCATTTCCACCCGTAGCGTGATATTCTTCGTGACACTGACGAAAACGCCTTACGATTGGAGTCCAACATGAACGTCCTGCGAATCGTGACTGTGTGTGCCTGTTTTGCCCTGGTACAGAATGCATGGCGCGCGTGCGCCCAGACCCTCACTTGGAACTCGAATGCGCCGGACGCGGTATGGGACTCCACATCGCTCAACTGGCTCGAAAACGGTACGCCTACCGCCTGGACGGCCGGCGCGCATGCCGTCTTTCCGGCCGCCGCATCAAGCACGTTGATCGAAGTCACCGAGGAACTCACCGTCTCTTCGATCTCTTTTGATGTCGGCGCTTCGGGTATCACGTTGGCCGGTGTGGGACGCCTGTGGGCCACGGCCATCACGGTTACCGACGCCGCCACCACCAATGCCGTCGCCACCGAGTTGTCCGCGCTGAGCGGACTCACGGTCACCGGCCCCGGTGCACTCGCCTTGGGCCGCGTGTCCGGCCGCGTGACGCTGGTATCCGGCACTCTTCTGGCCACAGCCTCGGATTTCGCTACCGCGATCGTCCATGTCGAAGGCGGTACGTTGCAGACGCTCGGCGCGCCAGACCGCGCCCACAATCTGTTGGCCAACGACTCGTTCGAAGAGCCTTCGCTGGATGCCAACTCCTACAAGTACGTCGCCGCCGGCGGGAACGGCGTCATTGCATCATGGGGGACCACCCTCGGGGGATTCATCGCACGTTGCTACCCGACAACGCCGACGTCCACCTGGATCTCGGGCGGTTCGGTCCCCGACGGCAACCACGTCCTGATCGTCCAGCGCCACGGCTCAGTCACCCAGTCCTTCCATGTGGCCACGTCCGGCTTCTATCAGCTTGCATTCGACCATTTCCGGCGTCGCGGCTTTCCGCCGCACCTGATCACGCCCTCCATCGACGGCAAATGCCTCCCTCCGATCCTGACAGTCAATGACCAATTCGACACCGCCCACTACACCTCGGTGCCGGTCTACCTGAACGCTGGCACGCATATCGTCGGCTTCAAGGGTTGTGGCACCTGGTACGACTCATCCACCATGATCGACCTCGCGATTATTGCCCCGCTTTCGACCACCCAACCCTGCCGCGCACTCGGCGTGGACTCCTCGGTCACGCTGGCGACCGGCGGCGCCGCGCTGCTCAATCACGCCGGCAACCTGCCGCTGACGTTCTTGGATGTCGCCGGCAACGTGACAGGCCCCGGCACCTGGTCCGCCTCGACCCATGCCTACGCCTATGACAGTGCTTGGTCGCCGTCGGCACCAGTCGATGACGTCTCCGCGACACTCGCGTTCCACGGCGATGCATCGGTCCCCTCCGCACTCGCCCGTCATTTACTGATTGCCGAGCCCGCCACGATCAGTGGAGCGGGTGTCACGCTTTCCAATCTCGTGGCCACTTTCGATGCCACGCCCCGCCTCACCGCATTCGCGCCGGCCACCTTCTCGCTCCCGCTGGCAGTGCCGGTGGTCGCGTCAGGCGACCCGGACATCACCAGCGAGGCGAACACACACCCGTTCTCGCTCTTCATCGATGCCGCAGCGCCGGTGACCCTCAACGCTCTCACCAACCACCGCTATGCGGCCTTCGTCAAGACCGGTCCCGCCGCTGTCACCTTAAAGCAGCCGCTCAATAGCGCCCCCAACACGGACCGACCGCAAGCCGGATTCACTGTTTTCGACGGCGAACTGATCTTGCCTGCGTTTGTCACCAGTAGCGCCACACCCAATGAAACCTTCATCCACGCATTGCCGGCCCGCCGCGCCGCCCTGACGCTCACGCAGGACTCGCAGTTCCGCGGCGGCAATATTGTGCTGGGCGGCGACGGCGTTCCGTCGCTGAACATCCTTGCCCCCGTACACAACACTGGACGCACCCTGCTGCATGCCACCTTGAACACGCTGCAGATCGCCGACGGTGTCCTCTATTCGACTGCCTGCCTCGCGCGCAACATCTATGTCTCCGACATCACCGGCAAAGGCGCATTGCTCAAAACCGGTACCGGCATCTTGGAGGTGCGCGGCGTGCCGCCAGGCTCCAGTATCCCCGGCTATCTCGGACAAACCATCATCCGCGCCGGGACGCTCCGCATCTTGGCGGATGACAACCCGGCCGGCAACGGCGGTGCGCTCGGCCAGACCCCGGCTTCTGTCCCGATCCTGCTCGGCGACGCGCTCACCGGTGCCGGTGACGCCCCGACACTGGAACTGGCCGGCAATGCTTCGCTCGTCGCCCACGACATCACCGTTACCGACGTACCACCCGCACAGGCCACGCTGGCACTGGACGCCGTGCCTGCCGCTCGTTATACCGGTTCTGTGACCCTGCACGGCGCGCTCCGACTCCGCGCCCCCGCAAACGCCTCGATCACCTTCAATACGCTTTCCGCGCCCACCGCGCCGCAGCCGTTGCTTCTCGACGGCGTCGCCAGCCTGACCGTGAACAACGCCTCCGGCGTCACGCTGAACCTCGCCGACCGCAACCTGACCCTTTCACCCGGTACCGCCGCACCCACTGCGTTTCACACGCTGACCGCCGACCGCGCCGATTTCACCTTTGAGTTCTCCGCCACCAACGACACCGTGGTCGCCAACGCGCTGGTCTTGTCCAACGTGACCGTCAAAGCGATGTACGCCGGTACCGACCTGCCGTTTTCGGAGCCCGGCACGTATCTCCTTTTCACGGCCCCCAGCCTTACCGCCAATCCGGACGCATTCACGGTCAGCAATCCGGTTGAAGGGTTCACCTACGCGTTCAACCGCGCAGGCGACAACATCATGCTGACAATCAACGCCGATGCCGGCAACCCCGCCACCTTCTGGACTCATCCGACATCCGGCGATTTCGCCACCGCCGCCAACTGGAGCGGCGGTACCGTGCCCGACGCCGCTGCCGACGCCACGCTCGGCTCGGCGATCACAAACGACGCCGTCGTGACGCTCACTGCGCCCGCCGCTGTCAACTCTTTGCGCATCGTGCATCCCGACGCCCGTTACACAGTGGCCGGTAGCGCCGCAACGCCGCTCACGCTCGGCAGCCTTGCCATCGATGACGGCAGCCACACCATCAGCGCGCACCTCCAGCCGTCCGGCACCGGACCGCTCCCCATCACCCAGACACCAGGTGCCTCGCTGACCTTCTCGGACACCGTCTTACACGGTGGACTGGCAGGCACGCCCACAATCACGCTCGCAGGAACCACGGCGCTTACTCTGACCGGCAGCGGCTTCTCCGCCACCCATGACGGACCGCTCGCGGGAACGGGCACACTGACCCTCGACGCCTCCGGTGCGACCCAGACACTGGCCAACCGCTCCGCGCTCGCGCAAACGCCGCTCGCGGTCAACGCGGGCACGCTCGCGCTGGACGCATCGCAGTTCAACGCGCCAGCCACGCTGGCGTCCGGCACCACCCTTGCCGCCGCATCCCCCACGACCAACGGTCTGACCGCCTTCTGGTACAACGGCAACTACACTAACGCCGTGCTCAGCCGCGCGGCGCTTGAAGCGGCCGCCGCAGGCACGCCAGCCGCCGTCTCCATCCTTTCGGGCACAGACGGCATCTTCACCTTCTCCGACCTGCGTCCATTGGCCCCGCGCAATGATTGGTGGCTGCTGGTGCTGCGCGGCACCCTTCACATCCCCGAAGCCGGTGATTATCTGTTCCATCTTGAGACCGATGACTACGGTTACCTCGGAATCGACGGACGCGACATTGCCACCAAGACACCCTGCGGCCTCTCCCACGCGCATGCCGGTCACCTTACGGCCGGTTCTCACGACATCCTCATTGGCCTCTCACAAATGACGGGCAACGCTTATCTGCGCATCCAGACCTCGCGCATGTTCACGTCCAAGACCGCGCTCCCGACCGCTTGGCTCACACCGCTCTCGTCGCTTTCGACTGTCAGCGGCGCGAGTTCACTCAATATCGCGAACGACGCGCACCTGCGCCTCACCTACGGCGGTGCCGGCTATCCGCAGACAGGCGGCGTAGGCTCGGCGATCCCGTACTTCTCCGCTGTGCGCCCCCTCCTCTCCGGCAATGCAACCACCGTGTTCAATAAGCAGGGCACGCTGGATATCGTCACCCTCGCCGCAGCCGCCGCAGACGGTTTCGCGGGACGCTTCGTAAACGGCGCGGGACGCACCACACTCGCGGCGCCCGACATTCTGGCCCCATCCGCCCGAATCTCGCTGTACGACGACACCACGTTCACGCTGACCGCCGACCAAACTGCGGCCTCCCTCTCCGGCACGGGCGGTCTCTCCTTCGGCGCACCGGCTACGATCACGATCATCCACAATGACGATGACTGCGACATCTCAGCAGACAAGACTTACACGCACGCCATCGATTTCGGCACTAACAGCGGTCTCGCGGTGGGCGACATCAACGGTGTTCCTTTCCTCTCCACGTCCGCTACCTCTGGCACCTGCACCGGCACGGACGGTCGTACCTACGGATTCAAAGGCATGCCGTCGCTCGGCCACGCAGGTAACGACCGCACCGCCGCCTCCGGCAAGCTGCACAAGCTCCTCTATGATATGAACATAGAGGGGCGAAACTTGACCTGTGAACTCAACGGTCTCGCACCGGACAAGACCTACGAACTGCGCATCTACCAGCGCTCGTGGAACGGGGTCAGTGTCAACGATAGCCGTAATCAACTCCTCGGCTTCATCGTCAACGATATCGGCCGGATCGATCACCAGTTCTCGTTCAGCGCCGACCTGACAAACACCGCCTACTATGTGGCCTACCGCTACCGCCCGTCGCCCTCCGGTGCACTGCGCGTGCGGCTCACGCCTCATATGCACAACAACACCTTGCACCTTTACGGGCTCACGAACGAAGAGGTGCCGACCAGCATCGCGTCTCCCGAGCCAACCACCACGCTCACGCTCGCGCCGCCCGCCGACGAGTCGGCCCATTATGCCGGCGCGGTCGTCGGCAACGGCACCGTCACGGTGGCCGGCCCCGGCACCCAGATCTTCTCCGGCCCCAACATCTCCTCCGGCGGCCTCACCATCACCGGCGGCGCTGCCGCGCTACATGCCGGTACCATCATCGACAGTTCTGCCTTCGTCCAAACTCCGGGCGCGTTACATACTGCGGGTCCGGTCGAGATCAACGGACTCAGCGGCAACGGCGCGCTCGCCCTCGGCCTGCCAGCCCCCGGTGACACCGCCCCCTCGACACCCTACCTCGTCTTTCTCTCGACGGACGCCTCCACCGGCATCTCGACGGACAAGACCTACACCCACCTCTACGATCTAGGCGGCGCGAATCCTGCCACCATCAATGGCGTCGCGTTCATCAAGGTGACCGGCAATACAGACACCTTCTCGGCATCGCCATCCCTCTATTCTCACAGCGGTGCCTCGTTCGCCGGTTCAGCACGAGGCCCCGTCCCGGCCGACTCCGCCCTCTACACGCTGCTGTTCGATATGTGCTATGTAGGCGGGGCTGATCCCGCACCCAGGAATACGACACTGACCCTCTCCGGACTCACACCGGGACGTCCGTACGAGTTGCGCATCTACAACCGCTCGTGGGGCTGGAACAGTAACCGCCAGCAGTTCATCGACTTCTGCAGCACACTGGATGGATGTTACCGCGACAGCTTCTACTTCAATCCGGACGCGCTGGCACCCAACGCGCTGGTTTACCGCTACGTTCCGCAAGGCACCACGCTGAGCATCCGCGTCTCGAACACGACCAACAATAACGGCTGGCACCTCTACGCATTGACCAACGAAGACCTCAGCGACTCAGACGCGACGGACGGTGGCCTGACGGTCGCTATCCCGGCAGACCGCACCGATACCTTCGCGGGCACGTTGGCCGGTCCCGCTCCGTTGACAAAGAGCGGCGCGGGTGGCCTGATGTTGACCGGCTCCTCGACTGCAAACGGTCCGATGACCATCGCCGCAGGCGGATTCGGTGCCGCATTCACGAACGACGCCCCGCTCACGACCAGCCCGGTCACATTCGCGGCCGGCACCGCGTATCTCTGGGACTGGAACGCCGTCGGCGCGGGCGGCACGTTGACCGCAGGCAGAATCGTCCTGCCGGACGCCTTCACGATCATGGCGGCACAGGGTGGCCAACCGCCCGCCCGCTGGCCGGTCTTGGTTTCGGAAGACGCGCCCCTCGGGACGCCCCTCGAGTCGATCACACTCGTCGGGTTCCCGAACTCCGTGAAGGCCGAATATTCCGCCGATGGACGTGCCCTTTTCCTGACCAACCAGCGCGGCACCGTCATGACTATTCAATAGCCGGACGGCAAAGATTCGTCGAACCCTCCGCACGTCGCGCGGAGGGTGGTTTCTGGTTGCAGGTTTCATTCGCAACAGATTTCCTTTGGGGAGGGCGAGCGTCCTTACGAGTCGCCTGAGCAAACGACCAAGGGGGACCCCTGATTTTCATGGAGTTTCATGTGTTTCATGGTCCACTTGGACGTTGAACATTTCGACATCCAGCGTTCTATCCTTGCAAATTTCCTCTTCTTATCTTACCATGCCCGCAAATTCTTTGTTTGCTGTATGACTACTCACCGAAAGGACGGCCATGAACTACGTTGTTTCTCTCTTCACGTGCTCGCCCCGCTCACTGCGTCTCCGCGTTTTCGCGCTCGCGTACGCTTTTCTGCTATTCCCCCTCGTCTTGTCCGCCGACACCTACGGTGACTACACCTACACTGTCAGCGGTGGAAAGGCCACCATCACCGGCTACAGCGGCCCCGGCGGTACCGTCACCATCCCTTCCACCATCGGTTCCGGCAACTATCCCGTCACCGCCATCGGCGACATGGCTTTCTTCTGGAAATCATCCCTGACATCCGTCACCATCCCCAATAGCGTCACACACATCGGCGAACACGCCTTCGCCCTGTGTGAATCCCTGACATCCGTCGATATCCCAAACAGCGTCACACACATCGGCGGAAGCGCCTTCTCCAGTTGCGCGTCACTCGCCTCCGTCTTCATCCCCGCCAGCGTCACATCCATCGGCGACGATGCCTTCACCAGTTGCGCGTCCCTCACAAGCATCTCCGTCTCCCCAAGCAACGATGACTACGCCAGCGTCGACGGCGTCCTGCTCAACAAAGCCTGCACCGAACTGATCCGGTGTCCCAATGCGTATTCCGGCCCCTTCACCATCCCCAACAGCGTCATCCATATCCGGGACGGTGCCTTCGGTGGATGCAGATTCCTCACCTCTGTTACTATGGGCGGCAGTGTCAGGTATATCGGCAAATCCGCTTTCTCCGGCACCTACTCCCTCACCTCCGTTACCACCATTCCCGCCAGCGTCGTCGACATCGGCGAATACGCTTTCTATGACTGTCGCTCACTCACAGCCATCGACGTCGCTCCGGCCAACCAGCACTACGCCAGCATTGACGGCGTTCTGCTCAACAAAGCCCGCTCCCAACTGATCCAGTGCCCCGGTGCCTATTCCGGCTTTTTCACCATCCCCAACACGACCACCGATATCGGTCGGTACGCATTCCATGAGTGCGCCGACCTCACCTCGGTCTCCATCCCTAACAGCGTCGTCGACATCGGCTTCAGAGCCTTCTACCACTGCACCTCGCTCACAGCCGTCGCCATCCCCAGCAGCGTCACCAACATCGGCGAGAAAGCCTTCTACGACTGTACCTCGCTCACCGCCATCGACGTCGCCTCAGCGAACTTGCACTACGCCAGCGCAAGCGGCGTCCTCTTCAACAAAACCCGCACCGAACTGATCCAATGCCCCGGTGCTTTCTCCGGCCCTTTCGACATTCCCAGTAGCGTCACCCATGTCGTCGCGGAAGCCTTCTACAACTGCGCCTCGCTCACCGCCATCTACGTCGATCCGGCCAACCAGCACTACGCCAGCACAAGCGGCGTCCTGCTCAACAAGGCCCGCACCGAATTGATCACATGCCCTGGCGCTTACTCCGGCCCCTTCAACATTCCCGGCAGCGTCACCAATATCGGCCGGTGCGCCTTCTACAACTGCTCCGGCCTCTCTTCGGTCAACATCGGCAGTAGTGTCACCAATATCGGCTCATACGCCTTCTTCGGTTGTACATCCCTCACCTCCGCCGCCATCCCCGACAGTGTCACAAGCATCGGCTTCAGTACTTTCTCCGGCTGTTCATCCCTCACCACCGTCACCATCGGCAGCGGCGTTATATCTACGACGCCACCTTCACCGACTGCGCCTCCCTCTCATCCGTCATCTTCACCGGCAACGCCCCGGTACTTGGCGAAGGCTATGCCTTCCCTGGGACTCCCGACACGCTCATGATCTACTACCTTTCCGAAACCACCGGATGGTCGCCGACTTTCGCCGGCGTCCCGACCAAAGAGATCCCGCTCTCGTACGAACACACCCATTCCGACACACAAATCAGGATCACGGACCTCGCCGACTGGTATGCCGGCCATCTCCCCCTGCCGGCAATTCTGGACGGATGCCCCGTCACCGCCATCGCCGCCTACGCCTTCTACAACTGCACCAACCTCACCTCCGTCACCATCCCGGCCAGCGTCGCATCCATCGGCAACGACGCCTTCTTCAGTTGTTCGTCCCTCACAAGCATCGGCGTTGCGGCGCACAATGACACCTACGCCAGCATCGACGGCGTCCTGTTCGACAAGCCCCTTGAGACGCTGATCGTATGCCCCGGCGGGTTTTCCGGCTCCTTCACCCTCCCCGACAGCACCGCCAACATCGGCGAATTCGCCTTCAACTACTGCAGGGCACTGACTGCGGTCACCATTGGCCGCGGCGTCACCGGTATCAGCGAAAACGCCTTCTACGGCAACTCATCCCTCACAAGCATCAACGTCCACACCTCAAACCAGCACTACGCCGATATCGACGGCGTCCTGTTCGACAAAGCCCTTGAGACGCTGATCACGTGCCCCGGAGGACACGTCGGCTCCTACACCATCCCCAACGGCACCACCCATATCGGCGACAACGCCTTCTTGGACTGCATATTCCTCTCCTCCGTCACCGTCCCCGCCAGCGTCACATCCATCGGCGGCCACGCTTTCCAACGGTGTCCCATCCTCACCGCCGTCCTCTTCACCGGCGACGCCCCGACCCCCGGCTACTCCGTCTTCTACGATACGCCCGCCACGGTCTACTACCTGCCCGGCAAAAACGGCTGGACATCTTCCACCTTCGCCGGCCGCCCCGCCGTCTGCTGGAACCCCGTCTTCAGTTCGGCGACGCCCGCCTCCGGCGCGTTCAGCTTAACCCTCAGCGGCAACGCCAACGCTTCCCTTACCGTCTACATCGAAGCCAGCGAAAGCCTCACGTCCCCGGACTGGGTCATCCTTGATCGCATCACCATCCCCGCCGGCGGCACCGTCACCTTCACCGACACCGATTTCGGCACCTATCCCGCGCGCTTCTACCGCGTCACTTTGCCGTAGTAACTTGGGCGTTGAAGCGCACGGCACGTTATGGCAGAATACGCGCCCAAATGGTCAGAGCAGGGTCTGTCATCAAATTGGAAGCGTATGCCAAGATCAACCTGACGCTGGAGATCTTGGGCAAGCGGCCGGACGGTTACCACGAGCTGCGCAGCATCGTGATGCCCGTCACGTTGTCCGATACCCTCGCGCTCACCTCCACCTACGCGCAGACCGCGATGACGATCACCGCCGGGCCGGGAGTGGACCTCAGCAAGATCGGTTCGATGGAGCACAATCTGGCGGTGCGCGCCGCGCGTCTGATGCAGCTTCGCTATCAGGTCAATGCCGGCGCGCGCATCCACATTCACAAACGCATCCCGATCGGCGGCGGACTGGGAGGCGGCAGCGCAGATGCCGCCGGAGTGATCGTGGGGCTGGACCGCCTCTGGGAACTGGGACGCCCGCGCACGGAGTTGATGGCGCTGGGTGCGGAGTTGGGCAGCGACATTCCCGCGCTGATCCACGGTGGTGCCGTACTGATGGAGGGGCGCGGCGAGCGCGTGCGGGGGCTCTTCGAGGGCACGCCGACGCCGTCCTGCCAAGGCTTCTGGCTGGTCATCGCCAACCCCGGGATCATGTGTTCCACGCCCGAGGTTTTCAGAAAATGGAGAGGAGGCTTGACTGCAAGCCCCCTCCTTCTCCATAATATGACCTCTTCTATCCGTACCAGCGACGTCTCTGCTGCGGCGCTGGCGCTTCATAACGGTTTGCAACCGGCGGTCTACGAAAGTTACCCCGGTGTTGCCCAGACGGCCGCCCGGCTCCAGGAGGCGGGCTGCTTGGGTGTTTTGCTTTCCGGTAGCGGGGCGTCGGTGTTCGGACTGGCAAGGGACGAGGCGCACGGGCGGGAGATCAGCCGGCGGCTGGGCGCCGGCATGTGGCACGTTGTGGCACAAACCTGCCCGGTGGTGTAATGGCAGCACAAGAGACTTTGACTCTCTCGGAGGTGGTTCGAATCCACCCCGGGCAACCAGTTTTGTGTTTGGGAAAGTGTGTGCGAGCATGATTGTTTTTTCAGGAACTGCGAACCTACCGCTGGCCGAGCGGATAATGGCGTACCTCGAGGGCCGACTGGGCGACATCAACATCCGTCGTTTTCCGGACGGTGAAATTCATGTCAAGATTGTCGACAATGTGCGCGGTAGGGACGTTTTCATCGTTCAGCCGATCTGTACGCAGCCCAACGAGATGCTGATGGAGCTGCTGATTATGATCGATGCCGCGCGCCGGGGTTCGGCGACGCGCATCACGGCCGTGCTCCCCTATTACGGCTATGCGCGCCAAGACCGCAAAGACCAGCCGCGTGTGCCGATCACCGCGAAACTCGTGGCCAACCTGCTGGTGGCCGCCGGTGCCAATCGCGTGCTGACTATGGACCTGCACGCCCAGCAAATCCAAGGATTTTTTGATATTCCCGTCGACCACCTGCACGCCGCGCCGGTAATGGTGAAATACCTGCGCGAGATGGAGCTAAAAAAGCCGCTCGTCGTGTCGCCCGATACCGGAGGGGTAAAAGCGGCCTACGCTTACTCACAAATGCTGGGCACGGGCCTGGCGATTGTGGCGAAGCAGCGCATGGGAGACGCGGAGGTGGACGCCTTCAGCGTCGTTGGTGACGTAGAAGGATGCGACGTGATCATGGTCGATGACATGACCACGACGTGCGGTACGCTGTGCGCAGCCGCCAAGCTCTTGAAGGAGAAGGGGGCCTCGTCCATCCGGGCGGCGGTCACCCACATTCCCCTGACGGAGAAGGGCGTTGAACGCTTGCAGGCGGACGCCTCGCTTACCGAGCTGGTCGTGACAGATACGGTCCCCTTACGGGCCGATCTGCCCACGGATAAGCTGCCGGTGAAGCTGACGGTGCTTTCCGTCGCCGAGCTGCTGGGTGAAGCGATCCGTAGAATCCACCAAGACCAGTCCGTGAGTTCGCTGTTCAGGTATTGATGGGCGGCAGCACGGAAGAGAATGAGAAGCCAAAGCGGCATGCAGCGGGCACGGTGAACGGGCTCCTTCCGAACTTGGGTTGTGTTCGGTTCCGGGGCGGGTTGATCCGTGCTGTCGGTGCAGGCTGTAACGGCATGAGTGACAGAGGAAAAAATGGCGAATGATACAATCAGAATGAAGGCCGAACCGCGTACGGAACAGGGTTCCGTGGCTGCGGGCCGGCTGCGCCGCGCCGGGAGCATTCCCGCTGCGGTGAACCGTATCGGGGGCGACACGACGCTGGTGAAACTCGACGCACATGCGTTCACCAATATGTTGCGTCACCACGCGGCCGAGCAGATGCTCGTGACGCTCGACCTCGACGGCCAAGAGGTGTCCGCGCTGATGCGCGAGGTGCAGTACGACGTGATGACGGGTGCCCCGATCCATGTGGATTTCGGCGAGATCTCGCTGAGCGAGGTCGTCCGCGTCTCAATCCCGCTGCATCTGAAGGGCGAGCCCGAGGGCGTCAAGACCGGTGGCGGTATCCTGCAACAGATGCTGCGTTCGGTAGAAGTCGAGTGCCTGCCGAACGAGATCATCGACGCCTTCAATGTCGATGTCTCGAAACTCAAAGTGGGGCAGTCGATTTTCGTGCGCGACCTCACGCTGGGCGATGCCTACACGCTCTTCACCGGCGAGGACGACGTCATCGCAACGGTCGCCGCGCCTGCTGGTGCGGAAGAGGAAGCAGATAAGGCCGAGGAGACTGAAGGCTCCCCCGAGGTAATCACCAAGGGCAAGAAGGAAGAGGGCGCCGAAGACGCCGCTCACGCCGCCAAAAAGTAACCCGGAGGACACCACCGCGTGAAAATGATTGCGGGACTGGGGAACCCCGGCAAGGCCTACGTGAACACGCCGCACAATGTCGGCTTCGATGTTGTCGACCTGTTGGCGGAACGCGCCGAGGCTGGCTGGAAGAACAGTTCCGGATTTCGTGCACGCGTTGCGCGCGTCGCCTGCGCAGACGGCCCGTTGCTGTTGGTCAAGCCTCAGACTTTCATGAACCTGAGCGGAACCAGCGTGGCACCGTTGCTGCGCTACTACGGCGGCCTGCCGACCGACCTGACGGTGATTCTGGATGATGCGGACCTGCCACTTGGCACACTGCGCATCCGGGCATCAGGAGGTAGCGGCGGACATCGCGGACTGGCCTCGATCATCGAGGCGTTGGGAACCGAAGGGTTCCCGCGAGTCCGGCTGGGCGTGGGACGCAACGCACACGGTGACTTGGTCGGACATGTGCTCGGCCGCTTGGACGACGAACGCATGCGCCTGATACGGGCGACGATCGAGACGGCTGCCGACGCGGTGCAGTGCCTGACCGAAAACGGATTGAACGAAGCAATGAACCGGTACAACGGCTGGCGTGCTGAAGAGGCGCCAGCGGATGACCCCAAGTGAGAGCAGTATGAAAAAATACGATGGTTTGTACATCTTCGTCGGCACGGCGAAAGATGACGTTTTGGACCAACAGATCGACAAGGTGTGCGGCGAAATCACACGCCTGGACGGCAACGTGTTGACCACCGAGGTGCTCGGCAAGCGTACCTTTGCACGCCCGATGCAGAAGCGTGACAACGGCATCTATGTAAAGATCCGCTTCGAGCTGGATCCCAGCCAAGTCAGCGTGCTCCTCGGCCGTTATCGGCTTGCCGAGGACGTCTTCCGCGTACAGATCCTTGCCGTGGACGATCGCCGCGAGGCGGTCTTGGCCCGGCAGGCTGAAGAGCGCAAAGTCCGTGAGGCCGCGCGTGCCGCAGCCGAAGAGGCGACTACCGAAGATGAGGACAACGAAGACCAGGACGAGGACGAAGACGAAGAGTAGGCCCGCCTGGACGCAGGAATAAAAGGACGGTAAACCATGGCTTCCTACAACAAAGTAATCATCGCCGGCAATCTCACGCGTGATCCGGAAATCCGCACCGCAGGGAGTGCCAAGGTGGCGGACATCCGCCTCGCGATCACCGAAGCGTGGCGCGACAAGGCCACGGGGCAACGCAGGGAGGTGACCTGTTTTGTTGATGTGGTCGCGTGGGAAAGATTGGCGGATTTCTGCCAGCAGTACTTCTTCAAAGGCAAAGGCATGCTCGTAGAGGGCCGCCTGCAGTTGGATGAATGGACTGACAAGCAGACCAACGAAAAGCGCAGCAAGCTGCGTGTGCGGGCCGACCGCATCATGTTCTGGGGCGCACCGCCGCGACAGGACGATGCCCCCGCTACACCGCAGCGCGCACCCGCCGCGTCCAGCGCGCCTAGCGCACCCGCCGCGAAGGATGAGCCGCCCGCTTTCGACGACGACTCTGGGAACCTCGCACAGGATGACGAGGATTTACCGTTTTAAGACAACGTTTGAATTGAACAAGAGGAATCAAGCTAATGGCTAAGCAAAAACGAAGCAACCGACCGGGTCGGGACAGCCGCAGCCGCGACTTCACGCCCACCCGTAAACGTACGCGTGTTCTGGATCCAAATGACATCGTGGATATCAACGATGTCGAGTTTCTCCGCCGGTTCGTCACCGAATACGGCAAAATTATTCCGGCACGCCTCACCGGCGTCACCGCTGCCCAGCAGCGCCAGATCAAACAGGGTGTGCGCCGCGCCCGTAACATGGGCCTGATGGCCTAAGACCGGAAAGGATTGAACCGTTATGTCAACTGAACTCCTTTTACTGTCGGACGTCGAGCATCTCGGCAAGGCCGGCGATGTCGTGAAAGTGGCGGATGGCTACGCCCGTAACTACCTGCTGCCAAAAGACCTCGCGGCACCAGTCTCGAAGCAGGCGTTGCGCCGTCTCGAGAAACTGCGCAAAGAACGCGAGGAGGTCGCGCGCATCCAGCTCGCCGAAGCCAAAGAAAAAGCCTCGAAGCTGGACAATGCGTCGGTCACCTTGCGCGCCAAGACGGTCGACGGCACCCGTCTCTATGGCTCGATCCAAGCAACGGACATCGTGGACGCGCTTGAGGTGGGTCAGAAGATCACCGTCGACAGGTCTCAGATCGTACTCGCCGAGCCGATCAAAGAGACCGGTACGTTCGACATTGACGTGAAGCTGCATCCCGAACTGACCTGCACCATCAAGGTGTGGGTTGTCGAGGAGTAAAAGCAGGGCAAGCGTCGGGCAAGCGTCTGCTTGCCCGGCGGCGTAAACGCCGCCCACCGAACAGGACGCATTTTGGAGTGCGGTGACAAGAACCGCGCCACGCGCGAATCGCGGCACCGCTTTCCGGTTCATCCGCGTCAACGCGGCGTCGCGCAGGATACTGCTTGCCGCCGCACTCCAAATCCTTTCTTCAGGCTTGCGAGTGCCGGAAAAGGATGGAGCCAAGGACAAGCAGATGCTCGTCCCTGTGTATTTGAAAGTTGAACGTTGAAAGTTAAGCGTTGAGCGTTACTGTCGATTATGCAGACAACCCCATCAGCCCCCGCCGCGCCCCTGCGCACCATTCCGCACAGCGTCGAAGCTGAACGCGGTGTCCTCGGCTCGATCCTGCTGGACGCGGCCGGTGACAGCCGCGTGTTGGATCTGTGTACCGAAAACGGCATCGTCCCCGAATCGTTCTATACCCCCGCGCACAGCCTGCTTTTCGAAACCCTGTCCGAGATGTCGCGCGCCGCGCTCGCCATCGACCCCCTTACTCTCACCGAACGGCTGCGTGCGCTGAACCGCCTTGATGAAATTGGCGGTGCCGCCACCATTCAGGCGTTGATTGATGAGACCCCCACTGCCGCCCATGCGGAGTACTACATCAACATCGTGCGCCAGAAGCACCTGCTGCGCGCCGTCATTTCTTGTGCCCGCGACGCCGAACGCCGCTGCTTCGATGAAGCGGTCAGCGCCGACCTGATCCTCGGTGAGGTCGAACAGCAGTTCCTTAGTATTGCCGACCATCGGCGCGAGGGCACTGGTCTCTCCTGGCCCCAGGCCATCACCAATACGATGGGGCACATCGACCGGCTCTTTTCTCTCGGCCCCGGCAGTGTGGCTGGTCTGCCCACCGGACTCAAAAACCTCGACAGGCAACTCAAAGGGCTGCGCAACGGCGAAATGATCGTACTGGCCGCCCGTCCCTCAATGGGAAAAACCTCGCTCGCCATGAACATCGCCGAGTGCGTCGCGCTGGGCAAGGACATCTACGGGCGTCCGATGAAAGGTGACCATGACCGTCCCCACGCTGTCGGCGTCTTCTCGCTTGAAATGTCCACCGAGTCCCTCGCCATGCGCATGCTCTGCGGCTTTGCGGGTGTGCCCAGCTTTAGGATCTCTCAAGGGCTCGGCAACATCAAAAACATCAATCAGCAACTCACCCGCGCCGCCTCTGAACTCGGCAAAGCACCGATCTATGTGGATGACACCGGCGGCCTTGATGTCATGGATATGCGCGCCCGCGCCCGTCGCATGAAGAAGCGTTACAAGATCGAGCTGATCGTAATCGATTACCTCCAACTCTGCAATTGTCGCGAATTCGCCAGACAGGGCCGTCAGATTGAAACCTCGCAGATATCCGGCCAGATCAAGGCCATGGCCAAAGAGCTGAACCTACCGGTCGTCGTGCTCAGCCAGCTTAGCCGTGCCCCAGAACAGCGCGGCGATAAAACCAACAAACCCAAACTCTCCGACCTGCGCGACTCCGGCGCCATCGAGCAGGACGCCGACGTCGTACTGCTGTTGCGCCGTCCCTGCAAAGCCCCCGGCGATCCTGAATTTGAAGACACGCGTTTGGCCATCGTCGATGTTGCCAAACACCGTAACGGTCCCACCGGTGAGGTCCGGCTTGATTTCGACGACGCCCTCACGCGTTTCGGTGACCGCGCCGACCCCGGCACCAGTGAAACTGCCGGCCTTGAGCCCGACCCCTATCCCTCTGTCGACCTCCCCGAGGATCAGTGACAACCCGTCGCCATGCGAAAAACGGCTAAGCACGAAAAAGTTTCGCATCCCCTGAGCCCGCAGGTGCCCATGGCCCTCGCCTTTTTATTGGCGATCCTCATCGGAGCCTTCCTGCTTGCGCTGCCGGCAGCCAACACCAACGGTCAGTGGCGCGATGCTGTCTCGGCACTCTTCACCGCCACCAGTGCCACCTGCGTCACTGGGCTTTCGGTGATCGACGTCGGCAGTGAACTCACGCGCTTCGGCCAGATTGTGCTCATCACGCTGATCCAATTGGGTGGCCTCGGTGTCACAACTTTCGGCACCTTCCTGCTGGTGCTCATCGGCCGCCGCCTCAGTGTGCAGAACGAGTTTGTGCTGATGGACGCCTACGGCGTGGAAGCGGTGAAAGGCATCCGTGCCCTGCTGCTCTGGACCATAGGTTTCACCCTGCTCTTCGAAGGCATCGGCACCCTGTTGCTCTGGGCGCGCTACATGGCACCTCACCCCTCCCTTCCCCTCCCCTACGACCCGTGGACTGCCTTGTATTACGCCGTCTTCCACGCTATCAGCGCCTTCTGCAACGCCGGCTTTTCGCTACACCGCGACAGCCTAATCGCCTTCCAGCACGACCCCGTTTATTTATTCACCATCAGTATTCTGGTTGTCGCGGGTGGGCTCGGCTTCCTCGTCCACTACAATCTGGTGACCATCAAGTTTTGGCGGCGTAACCGCATGACGCGCGGGCGCATCACCCTGCACACCAAAGTCGTTCTGATCGCCACCTCAGTGCTGATCCTGCTCGGCTTCGTGTTTACACTGCTGTTGGAAACGCCCCATACGCTGAAAGACCTCCCCTTCGCCGACAAATTGGTCTGTGCATTCTCGCACGGTATCTCCGCACGAACTGCCGGCTTCAACGTCGTGCCGATGGGTGACATCCAAGAGGCCACCCGCTTCATCACTGCCCTGCTCATGTTGATCGGCGGCTCGCCCGGTTCCGCTGCGGGTGGCATCAAAACCACCACGCTGGTGGTACTGATCATGACAGTGATCGCCATGTGCCGCAACCGCCGCGACACCGTCCTCTTCAACCGCACGTTGCCCTACACGGTTGTGCGCGAGGCGGTCGTGATTTTTCTGCTTATGTTGTCTCTGATCGCCGTGGCCTATGGCGTGTTGCTGCTCACCGAATATCCGCAGCAAGGCGACGACGCCTCGAAACTTTTCTTCGAAACCGTCTCCGCCGTGGGCACCGTGGGCCTCTCCATTGACCACACGGGAAGGTTGTCGAATGCCGGCCGATGGGTTATTATCGTGTGCATGTACGTCGGACGCTTAGGCCCTCTTGCGGTCGCGCTACTGATCGGTAGCCGCGATGAATGCCAACGTATCCGTTACCCCGAAGAGGAAGTCATCGTCGGCTAACCAACCCCTAAATCCCAACTCCTAAATCCTAACTCCTAAATCCTAAATGCTAACTCCCATGTCCTTCCATCCAGACACCCTTTGCGTTCAAGCCGGCTGGCAGCCGAAAAATGGTGAGCCGCGCGTGTTGCCCATCTTTCAAAGTACGACCTTCAAGTACGACAGCAGCGAGCACGTCGGCGACCTCTTCGACCTGAAGGTGCCCGGCCACTTCTATACCCGCCTCAGCAATCCCACGGCAGAGGCGGTCGAAAACAAGATCGCTGCGCTGGAAGGCGGTGTCGGCGCGATGATGACTGCCTCAGGACAGGCCGCGTCGTTGATCGCACTCCTCAACCTCTGCAACAGCGGCGACCACTTTATCGCCTCAAGTGCTATCTACGGCGGCACCACCAACCTCTTCAGTGTCACGCTCAAGAAGCTGGGCATCGAGGTCACCTATGTCGATCCTTACGCCTCCGATGAGGCAGTTCAGGCCGCTTTCCGTCCCACCACCCGCGCGATCTTCGGCGAGACCATCGCCAACCCCGCGCTGACGGTTTTCGACATCGAGCGCTTCGCGCGCGTGGCCCACGCCAACGGGGTCCCCCTGATCGTCGACAACACCTTCCCGACCGCCGTGCTCTGCCGTCCCTTCGACTTCGGTGCGGACATCGTCACCTACTCAACCTCCAAGTACCTCGACGGGCATGCTATTTCACTCGGCGGCATGATCGTGGACAGCGGACGCTTCGACTGGCGAGCGAGTGGCAAGTTCCCAGGGCTCACCGAACCCGACCCCTCCTACCACGGCACCGTCTACACCGACGCCTTCGGCCCGTCCGCCTTTATTGTCAAAGCCCGTGTCCAACTCATGCGCGACCTCGGCGCGACCCCTTCGCCAATGAACGCTTTTCTACTCAACCTCGGCATGGAAACACTGCACCTGCGCATGGAGCGCCACTGCCGTAATGCCGAGGCAGTCGCCGCCTTTCTCGAGGGCCATCCCGCAGTCTCTTGGATTAACTATCCCGGTCTGCCCTCTTCAAAGGACGCCGCGCTCGTCAAAAAATATCTGCCGCACGGTGCCTGCGGCGTGATTTCCTTCGGCGTCAAGGGCGGGCGGGATGCTGCAGTACGCTTCATGGACAGCCTCAAGCTCGCGGCCATCGTCGTGCATGTTGCTGACGCCCGCACCGGCGTGTTGCACCCCGCCAGCACCACTCACCGCCAACTCACAGACGAACAACTCGTTGCAGCCGGCATCGGCCCGGATCTCGTGCGCCTCTCCGTCGGCATCGAGAACGCGGCGGACATCATCGCTGACCTCGATCAAGCCCTGATTGCGTGCGATTAACCCACCATAACGAACTTCGGAAACACCATGAAACGTATCGGCATCATCGGCGCAGGACGCTTCGGATCATCACTCGCGGAAAGCCTCGCGGAACACGGTGCGGAGGTTCTGCTGATCGACCAAAACCGTGAAATCATCCAAGAGCTTTCCGAGTTCGTCACCCGCGCCGTCGAGGGCGACGTCACCAATCAGCGCACCTTGGAAGATGCCGGTTTCCAAGAGTGCGATGTCGTGGTCGTAGCCATCGGCAACAACCTCGAAGGCAGCATCATGGCCACCGTGAACTGCAAAGCGCTCGGCGTGCCGACCGTCGTCGCCAAAGCCAACTCTGACGTGCATGGCAAGATTCTCCAGCGTGTCGGTGCCGACATGGTGGTCTATCCCAACCGCGACTCATCGCACCGTCTTGCGCGCACCCTGCTCTCGAAGGGATCCGTCGATCTCTTTGAGATCTCCGACGGTCTCAGTGTCGCCGAGATCGACGTGCCGGAATCGCTACGCAATAAGAGCCTCGCTCAGGCCGAAGCGCGCAAGCACTTAGGCGTAACCGTCCTGTGCGTGCGACGTCTCGCCGAAGATCCGACCCAGCCGCGCACCGTCATCATCCCGACCGCCGACGAGATCATCCAGCCCGACGACAAGCTGCTCATCTTCGGCACAGACAAGAAGATCGACGCGCTCGCGCAAGATACCTGACGAGAACTAACAAGACGCTTGTCATCCCCGCCGCGCTACGCTATGGTCTCAGGTATGCAAAACGACACGTCCGCACGTACATTCGTACTGACACCGATCGAAGCCCGCATCGTCGGTGCTTTGATCGAGAAAGCGCTCACCACGCCTGAGTATTATCCGCTCACGCTCAATGCGTTGCTCGCCGCCTGCAACCAGAGGAACAACCGTTCACCGGTCATGGCGCTTGATGAGCGCACCGTGCAGCAGGGCCTTTACGGCCTCCAAGAGAAACGACTCGCCGAGTGCTTTTCCGGCGCGACGGCGCGCGTCGTCAAATACCGCGAGCGCCTGATCGCCGAACTTGAACTGGACCCCGCCGAGCGTGCGCTGATTTGCGAGCTGCTGCTGCGCGGTCCCCAAACCCCCGGTGAGTTGCGCAGCCGCGCCTCGCGCATGCACCCTTTCGCCTCGCTGGACGAGGTCATGACTACGTTGCAACGCCTTGCAACGCGCGAAGACGGCGCGCTCGTCACCGAACTTCCGCGCCAGCCCGGCCACAAGGAGACGCGCTTCGCCCACCTGCTGGGCGACCAGCCGCCCGCTCTGGAAAAGCCCGATGTAACCGCCGACCCCGCGCCTGCCGCACCGGCGTCTCAGCAGTCTCAGCCGGACTCCCCTTCCCGTCTCGATGCGCTCGAAGCGCGCGTCGCCGCGCTGGAAGAGCAGCTCGCCGCCTTGACGGCAGAGCTGTCGTAAGTCATCAGGGGGTTCGGGGGCGGAGCCCCCGTCTTTACCGTCCGCCGCCTACTTGCCAGACACCGGCGCAGCGGCGAGTTGCGCCTTGATCCAGCAGAAGATGGTGTCCCCTATCTGACGATAGCCCTCCGGAGCGGGATGAACACCGTTATTCAGGCGGCGTCCCTCCGCCTTCGTCTGGGAATTCCACGGCGCGTTGACCGAAGGATAGTTGTGCAGGCAGTCGAGGTTGACGTTGGAAGGGATGAGAAAGATATTTTCCTTCTCGCGTTTGCCGTACTTTTCCATCGTCCGCTCGACCACCCGCTGCTGATTCCGTTTGTATTGCCAACGGGTCTGTCCGCACTTGTAGTTGGCACCAAAGCCGTCCTGTGTTCCCACGGGCGGCACGAGCAGCAGCATCCCGATCTTCGTGTCGGCGCGAGTCTGGCGGACCATCTCGATCAACATGTCGTAGTATTTGAACATGGTGTCGATGCTGGCTTCAATGGTCTCGTCGTTGGCCCCGAAGTTGTCATTGCACCCCAACAGGAAAGTGACGAAATCGGGCGCCTTGCCCCCATTGAATTCCCGACAGTAACGGGGAAAATCCAGCGCGGGCTTTCCCGTGCCATCCGCATACAGGAACGGGCTGCCGCTTGAATTCCACGTTTTCCAGTCCTCCGTTCCGTTCCGCCTTTCTCCTTCTTTGTAGAATGTGGCGAAACGATGCGCGGTCCATCCACCATACCCCTCGATACGGACATCCGGAGTTTTCTCGTTCGGGACATGCCCAACCAAAGTGATTTTGGGGTTACCTTCGGCCTTGCACAACTCCAGCAGGTGCGCGGGATACACGGCGGCATGCGTCAGGCTGTCACCGATTGTCAAGACACTGATGGGCAACCCCGCGCCGGCCGTTTTTGGGGCGACCTGCAGAACAGACTCCGCGCGGGCAATGACCGCATTTGTTTCGTTCCGGACTTCGATGACGAACGGGTATTGGCCCACATCCTCCTCCGTCGGAACAAATGTCCAACGCTCAGTCTGCTGGCTTCCTTTCGCACAGTTCACGTCGAACAGATAGTTTAAGGGATTGGCCACGAGGCAGATGTTATCGAAATACACATTCATCTCGATGCCGGGCGTAGCGTAAATACGCGGCGGCAACAGGAGACGAATGGTTCCCGGAAACTGTGCGGGCACCGTGGCCTGCGCCAGCAGACTTGCGCACGACAACACGGCCAGCAGGACAACGTGAATGCGATGGATAGTGAGGGTCTTGCAAACCTCCTTGCTTACAGGTGTGGCACGGGCATCTTGCCCGTGTTTCATGGGCGGGACGCCCATGCCACGAGGGATTTTGCAAGAATCTCTAGTTTTAATCGTGAATCCGGCTTTCTGTGTCATATTACCCCTCTCTTTGCTATTGAAAAAATCGACAGAACCGATTGAACCGAATCCATCGATTCCATCGATTCTGTCGACCATTCCCCCATCTGGGTTCAATCCGCGAACCAGACACCGACGGTCTCCGCAAAGGCCGTCAGATCGGGCAGACAGAGTCGCGTCCGGTTACCTCAGGAAGAGGATCGAGCCAAGGAGCGTATTGATCGTGAGCTTGCCGTTGCTGAGGAAGAGGTACTTGCTCTCTTCCAACACGTTGCCCTGCGCGTCCATCAGCACCAGCGTCGGCTTCGCCCCTACCCAGGTCGCTCCGGTGAAGTCGGCCAGAAGCGTCGAGCCGCGCGGTACGGGCGTCGGCACGACCACGGTCAGCACACCGCCAGGGGCAGCCACCGCACCGGTCACCACCAGCTTGGCACCGCTCCCGATCGTCAGGCGCTCCAGCCCCAGCACACCGGTACCGGTTCCGTTGGCTGCCACGTTCACCGTTGCTGTGCCCGCCGCAACCGTCACGTTGCTGGCCGCGACCTCATAGTCCGCATTGTCCATTGATCCAGCGGCAGGTGACACGTTAAGGGTTGCACCGTCCCCAAGATTGAATCCGCCAAGCGAGAACGCGGCATTGTCTTCAATGAGTAGCGCCGTCAACGCGCCGCTCTGCCCATCCGCGACCGAGACCGTGTTGGCGTAGTCGGTCGATGCCGACACCGCGTCAACCATCGCGAAATCGCCGACGAACTGCTGGGCGGTTGCGCCGCCGGTCCCGCCGGTGAAGCCGACGTATGCACCACCTCCGCCGAACATCGCATACAGGTCCACAATGCGCTCCGCCATGTAAACCTTTTCGCCTTGAGTCACGGTTACGATCAGTTTGATGCCGTCATAGACGACGGCCACATCCACGCCGGCCACCAGATCGATCCCGTTGATGGCGCTTGACTCATCCACCTTGGCGCCATCCACGATCCAGCCGATGCTGTCGGCGTTGTAGATGTTGAAGAAGAGACCGATCG
>ERZ795047.670-NODE-670-length-41053-cov-9.434948_pt1 | contig 41053 bp, 30 predicted proteins | sample MGYA00375131_ERZ795047 | MGnify/ENA primary metagenome ERZ795047 (study PRJEB30176, sample SAMN05720228) | activated sludge metagenome | isolation source: Anaerobic digester | place: Japan | collected 2015-05-20 ... | reverse complement strand
ATCCCCGGGTGTTATTAAAGGGCTGAAGCAATTCAGCCCTTTGTTGTTTACAGGCAATTTAGGGCTGTAACAAAGGTCTCTTTTTGTTTTCCAGGCTGAATACCGGGGTGAACTACATTGTCCTTCCCGGGGAGCTGGGAGTGATCAATATCAAGTTTTCAATTGAAAATGCTGCTGATAGTTTCCAGATCAACCCCAAGAATCTTTTCCGCCACTATGTTAAGCTTCTCCTTTGCTCCAGTAAGATGTACTGTAATCTGCGAATGGGTAATACTGCCTCCAGGTTTCAACTTTGCAGCCGGTGATGATGTCTCGAGTTCATAAAACGGACCCATCTGCGAGCCATCTTCAAGCGGACCATCATTGTACGAGTTGTACGCATCACCCGAATACGGATTTTCCTGTAACTCCCACGCCGAATTTACATAATCAATCTCCCCTTCAGGCACATCGCAGAAAAGCAGATTCAGTATGTTGTTCTCCGAATCATAACTGCCCATCACCCCGGCAGCTCTCAGCGGAGGTATCCCTATCTTTCCTCTGCTCTTTCCGTCAGCCCTGAAAAATATATGATTACCAACCACTTTCAACCTGTCGGATGAAATCTTTCCGAAATAATTGTCATTGACCTTTGGTCCTATAAGTTCTTCATCTCCTTCTTTTACAGGTATTACCACAACAACAGAAGGGGAGGGGGTGAACATTCCCAGCATCCATATTGATAGTAGTCCGCTCTCTTTCTTCCATTCTTCTTTTCCTGTGTTTATGAGCGTATTTTCCGAACTATATGCAACACAATTGAGACCCTTCAGGTTGATAGAAGATAATTGAGGAATTTTTTCAGGCGAAACAATTGATACTCTCCTCTCTATCCTGAGATCAAATTTGAATCCGCTGTAGTTTGTAAGGCTAGCATCTTTCCGGAATAACACACTGGTTCCAGATTTCTCCACTACCTCGAATGGTTCTGTGTCAATCAACGCGGGTGTTTGCCAGTTTTCATAAGTAAATTTGCTGCCCTGAGGAAAAAATATTGAATACTGACCTCCTTCCGGACCAAGCCACAGCCGCTCCTCTCCTCCAAAAGCATTAATATGTTTCTGAAGTTGACCTGAGAAAATAAGTTGGTGGTTAATCCAGCCAAAACTGAAACCCCTGTCACCTTCTGCCGTAGAGGTCATTACCCGCCCCTGCCAGGCAGGAACAATCAATATTGCTGAGTTTCCGGATGAGAGTTCTATTGTTTCAGTATATTTTTCCAGAAACTTTTTACTGTACCCATATAAGGCTGTTGTGTCGCTTATAACCATGGATGATTTTTTTTCAGTTTTTTTACTTTCATTACCGCAACCGGTAAAGATAAAAATCATAAGCAAAATAAAACCTGTAATTCTTTGATTAGACATATTTTATATAAATTATTGATGTTCAATTACATATGATATATACCCAATAAAAATATTGGAGGTAATGAAGTTCATTCTTTATTCAAAATTAGGAAACCTTTATGGGAAATGAAATTATTTGAATATGAACCTGCGGAAAAATATCATTTATAATTTAAGTTTACTGTATATTTGAAGAGTCAAACCGGTGTTTATTATTAATTTCGTGTAACAATTAAAATTTCAGCTTATGAAGAATCTGGTTTTAATTTTGATAATTCCGTTATTTTTTCTTGTGGGTTGTAGCGGCGGAAACGGAGGAAAGAATGAGAAAAACGTCTATGCAATTATTCCTGCTCCGCTGTCGCTCAGTGAAATGCCCGGAAAGTTTATTTTCAGGGAGAAAAGCACCATAGTTCTTTCTCCTTTGAACGAATCAACCAGGCTTTCGGCAGATTTTCTTGCTTCTATGGTGAAGAATGCAACAGGATACGAACTCCAGGTAAAGGAGGGAAGCAAAGTTCCGAATGGTTCGGTATTGATGGCAGTTGACACTTCGGTCAAAAACCCCGAAGGATATACTCTTACGATAAGTAAAGGGAAAATAGTGGTAAAGGCCGGGAGTCCAGTTGGCATGTTTTATGCAGTTCAGACTATCAGGCAGCTGATGCCACCTGAGGTGGAAAAACCCTTTTCCGGACAGGCTGTAACTCTTTCTGTGCCGTGTTGTGAAATTAAAGATGAGCCCCGTTTCGTGTACAGGGGTATGCATCTTGACGTCGGACGTCATATGTTTCCTGTCGAAACGATAAAAAGGTACATTGATTTGCTTGCAATGCACAAGTTCAACTATTTCCACTGGCACCTCACCGAAGACCAGGGATGGAGAATTGAAATTAAGAAATATCCAAAGCTCACTGAGGTAGGAGCATTCAGAAAAGAAACCATAGTGGGGCATGCAGGCAAAAAGCCTCAGGTTTTTGATGGAAAGCCTTACGGAGGTTTTTATACACAGAACGAGGTGCGGGAGATAGTCAAATATGCAGCATCGAAATTCATAACAGTGATTCCGGAAATTGAAATGCCGGGTCACTCCCTTGCAGCACTTGCTTCATATCCGGAGCTTTCATGTACCGGAGGACCATTTGAAGTGGGTACAAAATGGGGAATATTTGAAGATGTTTATTGCGCAGGTAAAGAAGAAACCTTCAAATTCCTGGAGGATGTTCTTACCGAAGTTATGGAACTTTTTCCGTCCAAATATATACACATAGGTGGTGATGAGTGCCCAAAAACACGATGGAAGAAGTGTCCTCTCTGTCAGAAAAGAATTAAACAGGAAGGACTGAAGGATGAAAATGAACTTCAGAGTTACTTTATCAGGAGAATAGAAAAGTTTCTGGTATCCAAAGGCAGGAAACTCATAGGCTGGGACGAAATACTCGAAGGAGGCCTGGCCCCCGAGGCAACTGTAATGTCGTGGAGAGGTGTAGCAGGTGGGATAGAAGCTGCAAAGCAGAATCATGATGTGATTATGACACCCACACGTTATTTCTACCTCGATTATTATCAGACTGAACCCGATAATGAGCCGCTTGCAATAGGCGGGTACCTGCCACTCGAAACTGTCTATTCGTTTGATCCGAGATTTGAGGAACTGACGGAAGAACAGTATAAACATATTCTTGGAGTGCAGGGAAATGTATGGACTGAGTATATTTCCACTCCCGAGCATCTGGAATATATGGCATGTCCGAGAATGTTTGCCATAAGTGAAGTAGGATGGACACAGGCATCAAAGAAAGACTTTGAGGATTTCCTTGCCAGATTCAACGTGCAGCGTGCCAGATATGATGCAATGAATCTGAACTACTTCAAGGGAGAATACAGAAATACAAGGTCAAGGAAACAATAAGAACAGTATCAGGGATTAAAACAGCAGCTTTGTAAAAGAAATTGCGAGAGTTAATGCCGGAGCGGGTTCATACCTGTTACCGGCATTATATTTTAATCAGCTGGAAAAGATGTTCATCAAGGTAACCGTTAGAGGTTTTAATCCAATCTTTTTTAATTCCTGTTTCAATAAACCCTAGTTTTTTGAAAAGCTCCATGCTTTCGCAGTTGCTTGAGAGGATATTGCAATATAACTGGTGCAGTTGAAGTGTATTAAAGCAATAATCGATCAGGCATTTTAAAGCCATAGATGCATATCCTTTACGTCTCGAGCTCTCATCGGCAATCAGTATTCCAACACCAGCCCGCTGATGAAATGGATCAAAATCGAATAGATCTATTGTCCCGATGGTCTTTTTATTTTCCTTTGTGTCAATCATCAGCCTTAACTGGCCGGTTTCGAAAATTGTCTTGTGTGAATTTTCAATATATTTTTTAAGGGTATACTTCGAAAAAGGTTTGATAGTGTTACTTATCAGCCAGTAATCAATATTGTTTTCCCACCTGTAAAGAAGCTCGAGATCTTCCGGTTCAACGGCACGCAGAATGATTTCATCACATGTCATCATAGGAGTAAGAATAACAGGTTATTCGGGAGTTCCGTTATTTTGTGATTTTTTTCACAAAAATCTCCTCCGGGTAGCCTCTTCTTATTAGTTCAGCTCTCCAGGCGATTGCCTCTTCTCTTGTCTTGAATTGGCCTGTTGTATATCGATAGAATTTGTCGACATCATTATACATAACCCTGACATTTCTGATGTTTTTGAAATAACTCACATCTACAGGATTATACAACGCCATAATTTGAACCGTGTAATAAAGAACATCCGAATCTTTTATTCCTGCATCTTCCAGATCTGCAACTTTCACATCTGTTACGAGAATTGCACTATCAATTTTTGTTACTGTAGGTATATTTGACAGATCCACTTTTTCATAAACTGCGGGTTCTTCCCTTTGAAGGGTTATATTCAGAGTTATAAGATAAGAAGAATTATTAATATCCAGCAAAGTATCAACAGTTTGGGTAATGTATTTGTTGCCGGTGAAAACTATTCTGAAATGTCCAGGATTTGTTGTAATTGAATAATTACCTGAAAGAGTTTCGGGGTTTGTTGCAACCAGTGTATCTCCTGTGTTCAGATCTATAAGATATATTTTGCCGTCAGCATCCGATACAGGCATCGAATCTTCAAGTTTTACATTGCCAGAAATAATATAATTGTATTCTATTGCAGGAACACCGAAACCCAGATAAAATATCTCCTTTTTCTTATAATCGGTTGCAAATGCATAGTAACCGTTCAGACCATTATTGAATGGTACAAAAAATCTGTTATCGTCAGGTGTGTTTATCGGGTAGCCGATATTTTCTGGTTCTGTCCATTTGTCTCCTCTTTTTATGCTCCTGAAAATATCATAGCCACCAATTGATGAATGACCTTCAGATGCAAAATAGAGAATTGTATCGCTGATTGTTATAAAAGGAGTATCTTCATTATAAGGTGAGTTTATTGTTTCCGGAAGTTTTTTAGGGACACCCCAGTCCCCTGTGGCATCTTTTTCCGACACATAAATATCAAGGTCAATTCCGTCTTCGCGGTTGCTTGTGAAATAGAGTTTTTTCCCGTCTGGTGAAATACATGCATGGGACTCATAAAACTTCGTATTGATATTTTTGTTGAGTCGTTTAATCGGACCCCATTTACCGTCTTTGTATGTTGTAGAATAAATATTCCCGTCCTTCATGTCATCTTTATAAAGGAATAGTTCAGTTCCGTCGTAGTTAAGTGCACAGGTTGAGCAATCTTCACCTGCATTTATTTCATATGTTATTTCAATGGGAGGCTGCCATTTTCCCCTTTCTTTTTTAGAATAGAATATTGCATTTGAAAGCCCTCTTCGTTCAGTATAGGCAATAGTGCTGCCGTCGAAACTGACTACTGCATAATCATTTATTGAGCCCTGGCTGAAGTCATCGGGAAGTTTTGTTTTATCAAAATTAACTGGAGTCTCCATCATCTTAAGGGCATTCTGGCAGGCAATAATCTGCTGATCGACAAATTCGATGTTCAGCATTTCACCTTTCAGAGGTGATTCTTTGACAAGTTTCTGGAATATTTTGAATGTGTTAATTGCTTCTTCAATTTTGTTATTAACCATGTAAGCTTTACCGAGAGAGAAATAAGCATCGAGCGGTGCTCTTTTCTCTTTCAGTAATTCAGGTTTTGCATTATATGCTGTGTTTTTTACTGCTTTTTCGAGATATTCTACAGCCTTTTCCTTTTCATCAGGTATATTAAGGTAGCAGTTACCAATTTTATACATGATGTTGCAGTTGTCGGGCATAAATGAGATTAGCGATAGATAAAGGGGGTTTGCCAGCTCATACTCTTCATACAGATAGTGCGATTCAGCCTGTGCGAAGATTTCCCGTATCTCTTTTGACGACTGGGAATTAACAACAGCTGATATAATAATGAATATCAGGGAAATAAATAACCGGATAAAATTTTTCATCCTGATAATAAACATTTTAAGCAAATATAGAAAAAAACGAGTAGATTCCAAATGAAAATTCATTATCTCTCGTTAGAATTTAAAAATAACATAATAAATACTTTCCCTGGTACCCTCCGGTTCCCTGTATAATGATATGTATGCTGCTGTTCCATTATTTGCCGGTGTGTAAAAGATATTATCATCTGGAGTATTTACAGGATAGCCGAGGTTTTCAGAATTTGACCACGTTCCCTTCTGTGTCTTAACCGACCTGAAAATGTCGTATCCTCCTATATTTTCATGTCCCTGTGATGTAAAAAACAGAACTTTACCCCCGTCAACAAGAGCAGGTCTGTCTTCATTGAAACGGGTGTTTATTGTTGGACCAAGATTTTTCGCCGGGCCCCAGTCGCCATTTTCTCTATAGGAGATATAAATATCAAGTCCGCCATATCCTCCGGGTCTGTCAGAGGAAAATACAATTGCATTTCCATCTTCAGTTATGTATGCTTGTGATTCCCAGTATTTTGTATTGATATTTTTATTCAGTTTTACCGGTGCAGACCATCCGCTTCCTTTACTGGTGATTGAATATATGTCGCTGTTGAAAGGATCACTTTTAGAGAAGAAAAGTGTCTTTCCGTCTGCCGAAAGTGAGGAGACGAATATCTGGCCTTCAGGTTGCAACCATTGAGTGATATTCTCAGGTTCACTCCATTTGTCTTCTTTCCTTGTTGTAATCATTACTGCATTATAAAAAGGCAGTACTGTCATGTAAACAAATGTGTTTCCGTCAGCTGAAACAACAGGGTCGAAATTGTCTTTTTCTTCAGATAAAGGTATACTGGCAGGCTCGATTATATGCCTTGCAGGGTTTGAAATAAGATTTCTGGCATTATTACATACTTCTATCTGATGATCAACAAAACTGATATTCTCTACGTCAGCTTTAAGGAGCGTCCTTCTGTATTTTTGATATGCTTCCTTTGCTTTGTCAAACTGATAGTTTACCCGGTAAGCATTGCCAAGCTGGAACAACGCATCATACGGTGCCATTGTATGCATAATTGTTCCTTCTTTGCGCCTTGAAGAAACGTTCTTTACTGCTGATTCTAAATATTCTACCGATAATTTCTTTTTACCATTAATATTCAGGCAACAGACTCCTATCCGGTATGCCAGGTTGGCATTATCTGGCATCTGTTCATAAAGATTGAGGTAGATGGGTAAAGCATCATTATAAAAACCCGATACAAAGAAATACTCAGCTTCAAGAAACTGCTCCTGCATAGCTTTCAAGTCCTGACTATTGGCTGAAAAAACAAAAAAGCCAAGAAAAGCAATTATTAATGTGAAAATTTTCTTCATTTTTCCTTATTTGTTCAGTAAAAGTAAAAAAACTGTTTTATATAAACGATTGTTAATGAATCAAAATTATCAACAGACTTTATTTCATGATCTTATTAAATTAAAAGAGGGACTTCCTGATTAAAGCCCCTCTTTCAATGAATATAGATTTATTCTTCTCTTTCATCCTTCTTTTTTCTTCTTCTCATTAAGATTATGAAGAAGAATATTAGTCCGGCTCCAAGAATTATCCAGAGGATAAACAGATAATTTTTCTTTTCCGCTTCAGGTGCAATAATTTTTTCCTTTTCTATTTTTTTCTTTGCAATGAATTCAGCGATAGTTTCAAAAAGTTCATCTTCCTGGAAGAGATTCATATTCCTCTGCTGGATAAGGAAATTTATCAGTTCTTCAGGGGTATCAATTCTGTTTTTACTCAGGTTGAGGCTCTTAAGATAATCAGCAAGTCCACCCTTTGCATAACCGATAAATTCTTTCATATAATCCTCGATACTGGTACCGGGTAAAGCAGTCAATGCTTTGAACATTGCTGCAAGATCCTGTTCGGAAAGTTTGTTGTTGAGGGCTTCATAGAAGAAGTCTTTGAGCCAGAGTCCTGATTTTAGAATATTCTTTGAATCAACAGCAGCTATGGCATTATTAACAGGTTCACTCTTGCCTGAAATCTCACCGTACCTCTTTATCTGTTCCCTTATAATTGCAATCATCGGATCGATGCCTGCAATTATTTCTTCTGCAATCTTCTTAAGCTGTTCTGGTGTAATTGCTCCACCGGTCTTTTCTTCAATAAACCTCTGAAGATCTGTAAATGTTTTCAGGTTTTCATCGTAAATATTTAGATTGTCAAGAATTTCTTTTAGTTTTCCTGTTGTATAGCGTGCCATAATATCCACGGCAGCCTGGGTAAGGATATTATCCATAACGGCCACCTTAAGGGCAAGCCGGTCAACCTCTTCACCACTGATATTTTGTTTTGCAGCCTCTTCCTTAATAAATGCGAGAATATCATCTGGAGTTCCGAATTGCTGCTTTCTGAAATCACTCTTTTCGATTACCCCTTTGAGTTTACCATCTGCTCTTTTCTTAAGCATATCAATGAACAACTCAGCCTGCTTCCTGGCAATAATATGTTTGTATTCAGGTCTTATAATTTTCTCTTCGACTTTTTTCCTTGTGATGGATATTTCAGAAGTTGTTACATTATTGTATTTATCAGTAAGTTTGAATACGAGCTTATTTGTGCCTTCTTCTGGAAGCAGCCTGTAAACGAAAAGTGAATCGGTTAATATGTATTTATCTGTTTTGACCAGCGAGTCCCCAATCCAGTGCTCAACCTCCAGAATTGATTCAGGCTCCGCCTTTATTGGTATTTCGATGGTATCGCCTTTTGTGGATAGAATGTTTTTATCACTTTTAATCTCAAGTTCCGAAATGAAGTCCAGTTTGGGCAGTTCGATGTCCTGAATCAATATACTGTCGGAAGGACTGAACAGGGAAATCTCTATCAGTCTGGATACTACACCAGCATTTTTTGCTTCGTAAGTGATGGTATATTCTCCCTGGGGTATCTCAAAAATATATTCTCCAGTTTTAGGATTGGTGTAAACAATAACTTTATCTTCAGGATTCGCTTTGCTTATAGCAGTAACTCTGATGCTGTCGCTGAAAATGGCAAGAAGGTCTTTTACTTTAACAATACCTCTAACATAGAATTTCCTTGGATGGTCTTTTGAGAATATTTCAATCCTGTAAATGTCGGTAGAACCGATTCCATCAGGGTCTATCAGTGAATAATATGCTTCATAGCCTTCTTTTACAGGGTGAAAGAAAATATCATCGTCAGTTGTATTGAGCGGGTACCCCACATTGAGTGGTACACTCCATTCACCGTTGTCAAGCAACGTTGAATAGAAAATATCATATCCGCCTATATTGAAATGCCCCTGGGAACTGAAGAAGAGAGTTTTGTCGTCTTTACCCAGAAAGGGTGATTCTTCATTGAATTTTGTGTTAATTACAGGTCCAATGTTCTTTGCCACTCCCCAATCACCCGTACTGTCGCGATCAGAGAAATAAATATCGAGTCCCCCATACGAACCCTTTCTGTTTGATGTGAAATAGAGCCTTTTACCGTCATGAGTGATTGCAGCATGAGATTCCCAGTATTTTGTATTTATGTTATCATTAAGCCTTATCAGGTTGGTCCATGTGTCATCATCCCTTCTGCGTGTAACGTATATATTTCCGTCGTAATTTGCTCCTGCACGGTATATATAAAGTTCTCTTCCATCAGATGAAAGAGAGGTGGCATAGTTTTTATCTTCGAATCCAAGCCCCAGATAGGGGATTATATTTACAGGTTCACTCCACCTGCCATTAACTTTCTTCGAAAAATAAAGAGCCTCCTGAAATGGTTCAGACCTGTTGAAAACCATTATTGTTTCGTCATCTGACACTACCGGGTTCATTTCAGGATACTGCTCGTTCACCGGTCGTCCGAGGTTTACTTTCTTGACATAGAGCGGAACTTTTATAAGTTCCAGAGCGTTCTGGCATGCTTCTATCTGCATGTTTACTATTGTGGTATCATAAACTTTTGTGTTGCAGTGTTTCTTGAATAATTCATAGGTTTCTATTGCTTTTTCCAGCTGGTTGTTTATGCGGTAAGCATTTGCCAGATAATAATAAGCATCAAACGGAGCTTTTGTTTCCTTGAATCTGCCTTCCTTGTATTTTGGATTGATGTCTTTTACTGCCTCTTCCAGGTAGCTTATTGCTTCATGCTTTCTGCCAGGTATATTGAGAAGGCATTGCCCTATGCGATATTTATAATTACTATTTCTGGGGTTAACTTTCAGTAAGAGCTGATACAGAGGTAATGCATCTTTGTATTCTTCGTAAAGAATAAAAGTTTCTCCCCAGTAAAAGTTGTCTTTTAATTCTCCTTTAATCTGGGCAGATAGGTTCAGTATTGAACCCATCAGCAAAAACAACAGGAAAACACGTTTCATGCAAAAAATATTTTATTAAAATTAATAGACAATACCGGCCGATTCCAGTTCTTTTACTTAAATTATTCAAATTTATACATATTTCATTACAAAATATTCCTGCTCCTAAATTTAGTATTAAATAAAATTGATTTTTCAACAGTTATCGGATTAATTTCAATTTTTTTCAACTTTTTGTTTCATAATTTTCATTAAACACCATCTTTAGCAATTATTGTTTTGCTACCCATGATCACATTTTCACCTTCCGGTACCAGTCTAATTATTATTTTAAATGCGGCCATTTTTTCAATAAGGGAAATAAGCTGAGAAGGAAGGATATCTCTCAGTGAAAAAAATATTACTTTGATCCGGTTGGTGTTTAATATTTCCTGTAGTTGATCAATATTTCCAACTGTTTCATCTCCCGGATCATTTTTTAACAGAGAAACCCGTCCTTTGATTTTAACCATGTTATCTGTTTCTTTAACCAGATCACATATTCTGAAATAGCTCTCCCTGCTGCCTGCAACCACTGCGTTTTTTACAGTAGAAAACGGATTCTTCAGATCTTTGAAACCTGCCAATGCCAGAATTATTCTAAATAGCGGAACGGTTATCAAGACAGCAAAACATCCCATTAGCATATTTACGGCTGTATACCTAGTTTTCCAATGGATAATGGCATACAAGGCCAGGATAACAATACAGCCCGGGATAAGTCCCTTTATAACTTGTATTGTATATGCAGGCTTTCTGTAACCTCCTGCCAGGAAAATCGAAATAAGTCCTGGCAGGATAAACAGACCCAGCAAACCTGCAGTGGGAAGTGGTGAAAAATCGGAATTTAATCCGTGCACCTGCGCTCCCCAAATGTAAGCTGATGCCAGTACACCTGCAGATATAGCTGCAATATCCGAAATTAAAGGCAGAAGGATAACGAAAACTTTGTTAAGAAGTGAAAGTGCTGCTCTGCTGTATATTGCTGGTTTTATAAGAAGGTGAAACAGTATTACATCCTTTTTCCTTAAATGCTTTCCGGCAAAAACCAGCATTGCCTTATAAAAGTATATGGTGCTGTTTACAGGTATCTTACGGGCACTTTCTCCTTTGAAATGAATTATTTTTTCTTCAGGAAAATAATAAATTTTATATCCTTCTTTCAGTATTCGATATGACAGATCAATATCTTCACCGTACATGAAAAAATTCTCATCGAAAAATCCTGTCTTTTCAAGAACCTTTTTCCTGATAAACATAAATGCCCCAGTAAGTATTTCAATTTCAGATGTTTCATTCTCGTCAATATGAGCCATGTAATATTTGCTGAACAGAGGTGACCGGGGGAAAAGCCTTGAAAAACCTGTCATTTTGAAAAATGCTGTGAGTGGAACAGGAAGAGCCCTTTTTGATTCCTTAAGATATCTTCCGTTCCCGTCAATCATTTTAACGCCTAATGCTCCTGCTTCTTCATGACTCCTCATAAAATCAATGCATCTCCTGAAAGTGCTCTCACCAACAATAGTATCGGGATTCAGCAGCAGGACAAATTCACCGGAAGCGACTGCCATTGCCTGATTGCATGCTTTCGCATACCCTGCATTATGTGAATTTCTTATAAGCTTTACCTCAGGAAAACGTTCACTAACCATCTTGCAGGAATCATCTTCAGAATTATTGTCAACAACAAATATCTCACAGGAGATTCCTTCAGAAGCCCTTGTAACAGAGTTTAAACACTGTTCCAGAAAATATCTAACATTGTAGTTGACAATAATTACCGATAGCTCCATATAAATATGGTCTGAACTCTAAAATTTACGGTTATTTTAAAATTCTATATTTTACTATAAGTTTATGCAGGATTAATAAAAGGTGTTCTGTTGATTATTGATTTTCCGAGTGTTATTTCATCAGTGTATTCAAGTTCATCGCCTATTGCCACCCCTCTTGAGAGAACCGATAATTTTAAATTATACTTGTTAAGCCTTTTGTACAGGTAGAAACTGGTTGTATCTCCTTCCATGGTGGTACTAAGTGCAAAAATTACTTCCACAATACCGCCCTTTTTGACTTTTTCTTCGAGTGAATCAATGTTCAGGTCGGAGGGGCCTATGCCGTCAATTGGTGAGATAATTCCTCCAAGGACGTGATATAACCCTCTGTATTGCCTTGTGTTTTCTATTGCCAGAACATCCTGAACCGATTCCACCACACATATAATCGAAGGATCCCGCGACTTGTCGCTGCATATTCCGCATATTTCCGTGTCGGAAATGCTGTGGCATATTTTGCAATATTTTATGTCCTCCCTCAGTCTGATAATTGTTTCCCCGAATCTCCTCACTTCTTCTGAATCTTTGCGAAGCAGATGCATAACAAGTCTTAATGCCGTTTTTCGCCCTATGCCCGGAAGTGAGGCAAATTCATTTACGGCATTCTCGAGAAGCCTTGAGGGAAAAACCGTAATACCCATTAAATTTTTTTTCAAAAATAATTCAAATATCCTGATATTTTACCTTAAAATTTTCTGACATAATTTCTTTTTGCTAATCTTGTACGGTTTTTTTACGTAATTTTTCATGTCACCTTTTATTATTCTTACAGTTTTTCTTGTTTATACAGCTATTCTTTTTGTAGTAACTTATCTTACTGCCCGGAAAGCCGACAGTCATACTTTTTATCTGGGTAAAAACATATCTCCCTGGTATGTGGTAGCTTATGGAATGATAGGGGCTTCCCTCTCAGGAGTAACTTTCATGTCGGTACCCGGGTGGGTAAAGGATACTCAATTCAGTTATATGGTGGTTGTTTTCGGCTACCTGTTTGGATATTTTGTAATAGCACTCGTTTTGCTGCCTTTGTATTACAGGCTGAAACTTACATCAATATATACATACCTTGAGAAAAGGTTTGGTTTCTGGACCTATAAAACCGGAGCAGGCTTTTTTATTCTTTCAAGAACTCTCGGAGCTTCTTTGAGAATGTTCCTGGTTATCAATGTGTTGCAGGTTTTTGTGTTCGATGCATGGAAAGTTCCGTTCTGGGTTAATGTGCTGATTTTTATAACACTGATTATTCTTTACACTTTTAAAGGAGGAATAAGAACCATTGTCTGGACCGACACTCTTCAGACAACCTTCATGCTCCTTGCAGTGGTTCTTTCGGTTCTTTATATAAGCAAAGACCTGGGAAAACCTGTTGGACAGCTGGTTACTCTGATAAGAGAGCAGGGTATTACAAAGATGTTTATAACCGACTGGCATCATGAAAGGTTCTTTCTCAAGCAATTCTTCAGCGGAATGTTTATAACAATTGTTATGACCGGCCTTGACCAGGAAATGATGCAGAAGAATCTGAGCTGTAAAAATATAAGGGATGCCCAGAAGAATATGTTCACTTTCAGCGGAATACTGGTTTTTGTAAACCTTCTGTTCCTTTTCCTTGGGGCAATTCTGCTGGTATATGCAAATACAATGAACATTCAAACTAAAATGACTGATGAAATTTTCCCTACTATTGCACTTAAATACCTGAGTCCGGTTGCAGGTCTTGTATTTCTAATCGGACTAATATCTGCAGCTTTCCCGAGTGCCGATGGGGCACTTACCTCGCTGACCACTTCCTTTACCATTGATTTTCTGGGGCTACATCGCCGTCAGGATCTTACAGAAAAAGCCAGAACAAGAATACGTTATCTGGTTCACGTCTCAATTGCAACGGTATTTTTCGTGGCAATACTTGTATTCAGGGCTGTAAATAACAGGGCCGTTATAGATAACCTTTTTACAATTGCAGGATATACATATGGTCCACTTCTGGGATTATATTCTTTTGGCCTCTTTACAAGAAGGGATGTTAACGACAGGGCAACACCTTTTATAGCAATAATTTCTCCTGTCGTCTGCTACTTTCTGAGCCACTATTCTGTGCAATTGTTTAACGGGTACAGGTTTGGATTTGAACTTCTTCTTCTCAATGGCTTTCTCACTTTCTCCGGGCTCTGGGCTTTCAGCAGGAAAAGCAACAGAAAGGCAGAATAATTATTTACCGGCAGGTTTTAGAGTAACTTTCTTATAAGGAATACTCCAGACAAAATAGTAATTTATTCCAGGGCTGAATGATTTTGTTCCATTTCCATACGCCGGAATATATATAGGTTTCAAATCTTTTCCTGTTCCGCCGTAAAGAAGGATTCTCAGCCTTATCGTCCATCCTATTGAAAAATTTTTAAAGAGTTCTGTACGTATTCCAGGTGAGGCTTCTATAAAATGTGCAATATGCGTGGATTTACCGATTGACTGGCTTAATTTTCCCCAGAAGTTTTCGCTTTCAAAAAACGGAATTTCATGAGAATAAAAGCTTGCCCCATATTTCAGACCGGTACCGGCATAGTACCTGCCTTTCGAAACTTTTGGCGAAATAAAGTTGAAGTCTATACCTGCCCTTATAAAAAATCCTTTGCATTTATATGAGTAATTATATTGCTCATAATTGAATCTACTGTAACCAGCTTCAAACGAATAAGACTTCATAGTATCCCTGTCAACTGATATAAAACTTTCAATAGTGAGAGAATTTTTCTCCGCATAATAGTATGCTGGTCCGTAAATATCTGCACCTATATTTATTTTAAAGGGAAAAACAACAGCAACAGTGTCCTGGCCTGATGCAATTGTGGTAAAGGCTGTCACCAGAAAAAATGTTATAATAATCTCAATAAAAAATACGCATATTTTCTTCATTTCCGGTAGTAATTCTGTTGTTTACCACAATTATTGTGTCAATAATGTTTTTTGTCGACCAGTAACCTGTAACTGAAAAACAATACGTATAACCACACTCTTTAGAGACCAGGTAAGGAAATGTTGTGTAGTTGAATGTTACGGTGTCAGTTGTTTGATTTATTCTTAGAATGAACGTGCATTTTTCTGCAGATGGATCAAAAGGGAGATAAATAATTGCTCTTTTAAACAGTTTCTGGTAAAACTTAGAAATATCCTCTTTAAGGCAAAATATGGAAACAGTATCCGGGGCTTCGATTTTTCCGGTTCCTGTTTTGTAGAATGTTGCTCCTGCGAGTGATTCTGTTTTTTCATTGCAAGTTTGAGGCACGCATGAAATCATCGTTGCAGAAATCGCAAGAAAAATTGAACAATATAAGATAATACGGTTTTTCATATTTAGCTCAGAAGCTCAAAAATATAAAATTTTGCTTTGAGCCTCCGGCAAAATGCTTCTAAAATTTCGGAAGTCCTTTAAGAATACTGCTGATTCCGTTTTTAATGCGGTTTATTACCCCTTGTTCTTTATCACTTCGCATATAGATGTCAGCAATAATATCTTTGTATTTTTCTGCAATTATGTTTCTTCTCAGTTTTAATGTGGGGGAGAGTTCTCCAGTCTGCGGTGACCATTCATCAGTAATAAGCCTGAATCTTTTTATCTGTTCATGTTCGCCGAGACTTTTATTAACATGGTTAACTTCTTTTGCAATTCTATCTATTACTTCCGGAATTTCTATTAGTTCCTTGTTATCCCTGAAGTGAATTTTATGCTCCGAACACCAGTCGTGCAGATAGGTAAAGTTTGGTGAGATGATTGCACTGGCAAATTTTTCGTTTTCTCCGATTACCATTGCCTGTTCGATAAACATTGATTCTTTAAGTTTGTTTTCGATTGGCTGAGGCGCTATGTATTTACCTGCCGAGAGTTTAAACATCTCTTTTTTATGGTCGGTTATACGGAGAAAACGCCCGTCTTCAATTACACCTATATCTCCTGTGTGGAAAAATCCTTCACTGTCAATCACCTCGGCTGTCAATTCAGGTGCTTTGTAATATCCCAGCATTACATTGGGGCCTTTGCATAGTATTTCACCGTCGTCGGCAATTTTTACTTCAACATTTTCTACCACCGGTCCAACGGTTTCAAATTTTATATCATCCAGCCGTAAAGGGTTGACAGCTATAACGGGAGAGGTTTCGGTGAGGCCGTAACCCTGCAGCACAGGCAGTCCGGCTGCCCAGAAAATACGCTCAAGACGGTTCTGTAATGCTGCCCCACCTGATACTATTGCTTCCACATTGTTGCCCAGTGCTTCTCTCCATTTGCTGAAAACAAGTTTACGTGCTATGCTTAGCTTAAGTTTGTAAAAGACTGATTTACCCTTCAGTTTATATTTTAATCCCAGGTTTACAGCCCAGAAGAAAATAAGTCTTTTAATTAAAGGCAAGCTCTTGCCTTTGGTAATAATGTTATCATATATTTTTTCAAGTAACCTCGGAACTGTTGTAAAAAGATTAGGTTTTACCTCTCTGATACATTCGGCAATAATACCCATATTGTCAATATAATAAATGCTTATGCCCTTATACTGAAAATGGTAGTTCATCATTCTTTCGTAAACATGGCATAACGGCAGAAAACTGACAGCTTTGTGTCCATAACCCATGTGATGAGCTCCTACAGTTGCCTTGACATTGGATATCAGATTATTATGCGAAAGCATCACCCCTTTCGAATTTCCCGTAGTGCCCGACGTATAAATTATTGTAACCATGTCTTCAGGCCGGATACTACCCTTGATTCTCTTCAATTCATCAGCATATTTGTCAGCATTAGATTTACCTGCTTCTATTATTTCCGAAAAGTCTCTTACACCTTCAACGGGTTCGAATGAAAAAATATCTTTGAGATTCTTTAAGTTGTCCGCAATTGGTTTAACCTTGGTGTATATTGACTTATTGCCTATAATAATAGCTTTTACTTCAGCATGGTCGAGAATATATGCATATTCGTCGGTTCCAATTGTAGGATAGACCGGTACATGAATCATTCCAGCCTGAGCAAGTCCCATATCGACAAAATTCCATTCAGGCTTGTTTGGAGATATTGTGGCAATCTTGTCTCCCTGTTTGTAACCCATTGCCATGAGTCCATAACTTACCCAGTTTACATGATTTGCTACATCTTCGGTTGAATATGTATACCAGCCCCCATCATTCCTGCCTCCGTACATGTCATCCCTGGGATATTGCCTCAGATTAAGCTCAATGATATCAAATGTTCTGGTTACTTCCATTTTGCTTCATTTTTAAATTAAATGCAATTCTAATAAAATTTTTCGAACAAATACAAAATTGTCACAATAATATCAGGGATACTCATACTAAGTAACTTATTTTCAATTCAATATACGACAAGAAAATAAATGAGTTTTTCGACCAGAAAATTACTGCTACAGAAAAGCTGAATTGACCTTGATTATCTGTTTTTAATCCAGTTTTCTGCAAGTTTCAGAGCATCCTCCAGTCCTGACGGTTTTTTTCCTCCAGCAGTTGCAAGGAAGGGTTGTCCGCCACCGCCGCCTTCAATGGCGGGTGAAATATATTTAATCAGGTCGGTTGCCGAAATATTTTTCTCTTTAACAAGCCTGTCACTAACAAGAACTATCAGATGTGCCTTCTTATCTGAAGATGAACCAGCTACAAATACCAGATCATCATAAATGTTTCTGAGCTGGTGGGCAATGTTTTTCAGCAATTCGGGTGAGTCGGTATCCACGATGCCCTTTATGAATCTAATCCCATTAACTACAGTGGCTTTATCTTCAAGGTTTTTCCGGTAGATTGCAGCAAGTTGCGACTGCATTCTCTCGATGTTCTTTCTTAGGGTAGCATTTTCCGAAAGAAGTTTCCTTACATTCTCTGCAATGTTTCCTGTGCTCTTAAGAAGTTCTGCCACCTCATCAGCTTCACTGATTCTTGAGTTAATATATTCTTCCGCTTTCTCACCGGTTACGGCTTCTATTCTTCTAACTCCTGCAGATATTGCACTCTCAGAGATGATTTTGAAAATTCCTATCGAACCTGTATTCCTGACATGTGTTCCGCCGCATAGCTCAACCGACTCTCCGAACTTTACAACTCGCACAGTGTCACCATATTTTTCACCAAAAAGTGCAATGGCACCAATTTTTTTGGCTTCTTCAAAAGGAACATCTTTATAGACAGTCTGGTCGATATTTTGTCTTATATGGTGATTTACAATTTTTTCAACCTTTATGATTTCTTCCTGAGTCATTTTTGCGAAGTGGCTGAAATCGAATCTCAGGCGCTCCCAGGTAACGAGTGATCCTTTCTGTTCAACATGTTTACCAAGAACTTCCCTCAATGCATGATGAAGCAAGTGCGTTGCTGTATGGTTGCAGGCTGTCATGAGTCGCTTCCTGGTGTCAACCGAAGCTCTGAACACTGCAGAAGGATCAGAAGGCAGCCGGTCGGTTATATGAATAATCAAATTGTTTTCCTTAATTGTATCAGTAATTTTTATTTTTTCGTCCCCGCATGTCAGAATTCCCGAGTCACCTGCCTGCCCACCCGATTCGGCATAAAAAGGTGTTCTGTCAAATACCAGATTATACTGGTCTTTTCCTTTAATTTTAACTTTGCGGTATCTGGTAATGAGTACATCATCTTCTGTTTTCTCATAACCTGTGAATTCAGTTGTATCAGAAGATTCCCTTACAATTACCCAGTCGCCCGTATCAACTGCAGCATCTTCTCTCGACCTCTCTTTCTGAGCATTCATAGCTGCTTCAAACCCTTCCGTATCAATTTTTAACTGATTCTCTCTGAGAATCAATTCTGTGAGGTCAACAGGAAATCCGTAAGTGTCGTAAAGTTCAAATGCCTCATTTCCCGGTAATGTATCTTTGCCTTCCTCTTTGAGCTCTGAAATTCTCTTTTCAATCATTCTAAGTCCTTTACCGAGAGTCTTGAGAAAAGCAGCCTCCTCCTCCTGTATAACTCTGGTAATGAGGTCTTTATTTTTAATAAGCTCCGGATACTGATCACCCATTATACTGGCAAGCGTACCGGTAAGCCTGTGGATAAAAGGTTCCTCCATGCCAAGGTATGTATAACCGTACCTTACAGCTCTTCTCAGTATGCGACGTATTACATAACCGGCTTTATTGTTCGACGGAAGCTGCCCATCAGCTATTGAGAAAGAGACTGCCCGCAAATGGTCGGCAATTACCCGCATGGCAACGTCCTGCATCCCTCCATTGCCATATTTTTTACCTGTCACTGATGAAATTTCATCTATAATTGACCTGAAAATATCTGTGTCATAATTTGAAGTTTTCCCCTGAACCACCATGCAGAGGCGTTCAAATCCCATGCCTGTATCCACATGCTTTTCAGGCAGCGGCTCAAGAGTTCCATCGGCTTTTCTGTTATACTGAATGAAAACAAGGTTCCATATCTCTATTACCAGCGGATGTCCTTTGTTTATAAGCAGATGACCCGGCATTTCCTTTCTCTCATTCTCACTTCTCAAGTCAATATGTATTTCAGAACATGGCCCGCATGGACCTGTATCGCCCATCTCCCAGAAATTGTCCTTCTTTGAGCCTTTGAGAACTTTGTTGCTGGCATTGTTGAAACATTTCAGCCAGTAGCGATACGATTCATCATCAAATGGAACATTCTCATTTTCGCTACCCTCAAAAACGGTCGCATAAAGCCTCTCCTCGGGAATTTTAAGCCAGGCAGTGAGAAACTCCCATGCCCATTCAATAGCTTCCTTTTTGAAATAATCACCAAACGACCAGTTACCGAGCATTTCAAACATCGTGTGATGGTAAGTGTCGTGGCCTACCTCTTCAAGGTCGTTGTGTTTGCCCGATACCCTGAGACATTTCTGTGAATTTGCAACCCTCCTATGAACGGCCTGCTGATGCCCTAAAAAAATGTCCTTGAACTGGTTCATGCCCGCATTGGTGAACATGAGTGTGGGGTCATTCCTTACAACCATACTTGCCGACGGCACAATAACATGTCCTTTGGATTTGAAAAAATCAAGAAACTTCTGCCTCAGTTCACCGGATTTCATTGACTCATTCTTATTTAAGTGGTTAAAAAATTATCCCGAATCGGGCTTGTAAAATTAATTTATTTACTTTAGATTTGTCAGAACCTGAATAAAAAAGATATTTCAGTTTGTTTTTAAAGAACCGTAAATACATTTTTGATCACAGTGACCTGCAATTTAAGCAAGTTAAATTGCCATTGAAAATCAGACTATTAAGATTTTTAATGTGGTTTGTACTTTCAATTGCAGTATCATCTGTTTATCTAAAAATTTTTTTCAACCGGTTCGGTTCTCCTGAAGAAAAAATGTTAAACAACGAAATTGAGAATCTTAAGCTTTCGTACTCAATACTGGAGATGAAGTTTGATAATGCATTCAGGGTGATTGAACAACTGAGGCTTTCTGACGACGGGCGCTACAGGCCGATACTGAACATGGATACAATTCCTTCATCATTCAGGAATCCAGGATACGGAGGTGTTGACAGATACAACGAATTCAAGAACCTGAAAAATGCTGAGCTGGTAATTAACGCCCGCAGCAAGTTTGATCTGCTGAAAAACATGACGAAAGTCCAGGAAGAGTCGTTCAGGGAAATTGAAGAAAGAAAAGATGAATGGAAGAGGGAAAATGAGCACCTGCCGAAAATATGCCCTGTTGATGTCTCAATACCCAGAGGTGATGGAATAAAATTCCGGCAAGAACATCCCGTTCTTGGCACTGCAAGATGGCATTACGGACAGGACTTCCTTGCACCATACGGTACTGAGGTTTATGCAACAGGAGCAGGCACCGTTGTAGCTGCAGGCTGGAGCTCTAATGGTTTCGGATATCATGTGATCATCGATCACGGATACGGGTTCAGAACAATATATGGGCACCTGAGCAAGATTGATGTGCCTGTGGGACTCAATGTCAAAAGGGGTGACAGAATAGGACTGAGCGGAAATTCAGGGACATCTTCAGGTCCACACCTACATTACCAGATCGATTATAACGGCACACACCAGAATCCTCTATGGTTCTTCTCAGATGATCTTACACCCGAAGAATACAGAGACATGATAATGACCCTGAACTCAAAGTCAAAATTCCGCTGAAAAATAATTTTTCACTGTTGATAAATTTCATCATAAGTGTTTTAAATCACACATTTACCTGATTTTGTTCTTCCCTTTTAATTTATATATTTGCAATCGCATGGGAAAAGCAAAATATAAGTTCAATCCGGAATCACTGAGTTTTGACAGAATAACACTGGGTTTCAGAGATATTCTGTTGAGATTTATGGCATATTTTCTCGGTTCACTTTTTATTGCAGCAATTTATGGCGTGATTTTTACAATATTTTTTGATTCACCAAAGGAGAAGACCTTAAAAAGGGAAATAGAGCAGCTTACCCTGCAATATGAGCTTATGAACCGGGAAATGGATAACATGGAGAAAATTCTGGATCATCTTAAGGAAACTGACGATAATCTTTACCGTACAATTTTTGAAGCAGAGCCTGTGCCGTCAACTCTCAGGGAGGGAGGAATTGGAGGCATCAACCGGTATAAAGAACTTGAGAACTACAGTAATGCAAAACTAATTATAGAGACTGCAAAGAAGCTCGATAGAATAAAGAAAAAAATAGTAGTGCAGTCAAAATCGTTTGATGAGCTTATTTCACTGGCACGAGAAAAAGAAGAAATGCTTGCTTCAATCCCGGCTATAATGCCAGTCTCGAACAAAGACCTTACCAGAACTGCCTCTGGATGGGGACTTAGAATCCATCCTATTTACAAAATCGTAAGATTCCACTATGGCATGGACTTTACTGCACCTGTAGGTACTGAAGTATATGCAACCGGCGATGGAGTTGTGGAAAGTATCATTTCGTCCAGGAGAGGTTACGGCAATCATATTGTTGTTAACCACGGTTTTGGTTACAAGACACTCTATGCTCACCTCGACAGATTTAATGTGCGGCAGGGACAGAAAGTAAAAAGAGGTGATGTTATTGGTTTTGTAGGCAACACAGGTCTGTCAATAGCACCGCATCTGCACTATGAGGTTGAACTTAACGGAATTAAGGTTGATCCATCAAATTACTTCTTCCACGACCTCACCCCTGAGGAATACGAGCGCATAATTGAAATAGCCTCACGAAGCGGACAGTCGTTCGATTAAGATTATCTTATTCACATTGCTTTTATGAGGATAAGCATTATACCTTTTTTAATTATTGTTTGCTATCAGCTTTTTTTTGTTTTTGAGGAACCAAAAGCGCAAACAGGTGATTCCTGCATGACGGCAAAACGTGTTGTTATTGCCGGCGTAGGCGATATAATGCCCGGAACATCTTATCCATCACCGAAATATCTTCCACCAGATAATAATCCTTATCCTCTGATTGAAAATGTCGCCGATATCCTCAGAGAACCGGATATTACATTCGGGAACCTCGAAGGCTCCTTCCTTAACGAAGGTGAACCACTTAAAAAATGCAGGGATACCACAAATTGCTATATTTTCAGAATACCTGAGAAGTATGCCGGTATACTCTCTTATGCAGGCTTCGATCTGATAAGCATTGCCAATAATCATTTCATGGATTTCGGGTCGCAGGCAGCAATCCGTACAATGCAACTACTTGATTCCCTTGGAATAAAATATGCTGGCACAGAGGAAGTTTCATATGCAATAATAACCAGGGATTCAATAACTGTGGGCTTCTGCGCCTTTTCGGTAAATAAAGGTATTCTTAACCTGAACGATTATGAAACTGCAGAGAAAATAGTCAGGAAACTCGACAGTGAGTGCAATATAGTTATTGTATCATTTCATGGAGGTGCCGAAGGAGCAGAAAATCAAAGGGTTACCAGAAACCGTGAATATTTCCACGGAGAAGACCGTGGCAACGTTTATGAATTTGCCCATAAAATGATAAATGCAGGTGCAGATGTTGTATTCGGGCACGGACCTCATGTCACCCGGGCTATCGAATTATATAAAGACAGATTGATATGCTACAGCCTTGGTAACTTTTGCACTTACAGGAGAATAAATGTTGCAGGCCCAAACGGAATAGCCCCGGTAGTAAGAGTCGAAACTGACATTACCGGCCGGTTTATTTCGGGTGATATAATACCCGTATATCATGACGCTGAAAGAATTGTCAGATACGATCCTTTAAAAAGGGCTGTTTTTAAAATCAGAGAGTTAACTTTGCTTGATTTCCCTGAGACAGGCATTGAAATAACTGATGATGGTAAAATCATAAAAAAATAATAAATATGCCATACAAAGAAAAACCGGTAGAAAAGCTTTTCTATACAATAGGAGAAGTCTCAAAAATTCTTAATGTGCCGGTTTCTACGGTACGTTTCTGGGAAAACCAGTTCGAGATACTGAAACCCCGGAAAAACAAAAAAGGAAACAGACTTTTTATGCCTGAAGACCTTAAAAACCTGAAGATGATTCATTACCTGCTTAAAGAAAAGGGAATGACAATATCAGGAGCAAGGAAACATCTTTCTGAAAAGTTGGATGAAACGGAATATAAACTGGCAATAAGAGAAACGCTTCTGAATATCAAAGAGTTATTAATTGACTTGCGTAACAGTATTTAGCCGATAACAATGAAAGTAAAAGAGATCTGTTCCTTTCTCGATTCAGCCGTACCAATTGCGTATCAGGAAAACTACGATAATTCTGGTTTGCAGGCAGGAGATCCTGAATCGGAAGTGACATCAGCTCTTCTTGCTCTGGATGCTACACCGGAGGTGATAAAGGAAGCTGCGGAGAAGGGATGTGGCATTGTTATAACCCATCATCCGGTGCTGTTTCACCCGCTGAGGTCATTGACCGGCAGGAGCCTGGCTGAAAAAGTTGTTATTGAAGCGGTGAAAAATAATATTGCGATTTATTCATTACATACAAATCTGGATGTTTTCGGTAGCGGAGTGAGCCGGAAGATGGCGGAAAAACTTGGATTGAAAGATATAAGAGTCATGGTGCCTCTCGAAAACAAACTTATAAAGCTCGTAACTTTTGTTCCTGTTAGCCATGCAGAAAAGGTGAGAGAGGCCCTCTTTTCGGCAGGAGCTGGTGTAATAGGCAACTACGACCTGTGCAGTTTCAATGTTGAGGGATTCGGCACATTCCGGGGCAGTGAGCATACCAATCCTTTTGCTGGAAAGAAAGGGGAATACCATAAAGAGAAAGAGGTAAGAATTGAAACCATTCTTCCGTCACATCTTAAAAATAATGTGATACAGGCCCTGCTGGCAGCGCACCCTTACGAAGAGGTTGCCTATGATATTTATCCTCTTATGAATGAATACACAGGTGCTGGTAGCGGTTGTACCGGCAATCTGCCTGAACCGCTCGACGAAAATGAATTTCTTAAGCTTGTTTCGGATATATCTGGTGCAGATAGATTGAAATATTCAAAGCCGGCAAAAGGCAGGATACTCAAGGTTGCTCTCTGCGGAGGAGCAGGGGGATCTTTTATTCCGGCTGCAATTTCTTCAGGAGCCGACGCTTACATTACCGGAGAAATAAGATACCACGACTTTCTGGACTTCGGCAAATCCATAATGCTGGTGGAAATCGGCCATTATGAGAGTGAAATATCTTGCCTCGAAATATTATATGAATTAATTATAAAAAAATTCCCTAAATTTGCAGTCCGATTTTCTGACATAAACACTAATCCGATAAATTATTTCTGACGATGGAAAAAGCAAAAGCACAGGAAACCGAAATATCCGTAGAAGAAAAGTTAAGAGCTCTCTATTCTCTACAGCTTGTAGATTCGGAGATAGACAAGATAAAAACCCTGCGCGGTGAACTTCCCCTGGAGGTTCAGGATCTTGAGGATGAAATTGCAGGTCTTGAAACCAGGCTTAACAATCTGAAAGAAGAGGTTGTTAACCTTGAAAAAGCTATTTCCAAGAAACAACATGAAATTGCTGAAGCCCAGCTGCTTATTAAGAAGTATGAGGAGCAGCAGAAAAATGTTCGTAATAACAGGGAATTTGATTCGCTTTCCAAAGAAATTGAATATCAAACACTTGAAATTGAACTCTGTAATAAAAAGATAAGAGAGTTCAATGCTCAGATTGAAGAAAAAAAGGCATTGATTTCTGCATCGGAGGCACAGCTTAATGAAAGAAAACAGGATCTTCAGAATAAGAAGACCGTACTGGAGGACATAATTGCCGACACGCAGAAGGAAGAGGAATCTCTGCTCGAGAGGTCTGAAAAGATTCAGGCAATGATTGAAGAAAGGCTCCTAACGGCTTACAAGAGAATACGTGCCAATGCGCGGAATGGTCTGGCAGTTGTATCTATCCAGCGTGATGCATGTGGAGGGTGTTTTAACCAGATTCCTCCGCAGAGGCAGCTTGATATTAAATCAAGAAAGAAAATTATTGTCTGCGAGTATTGCGGGCGCATTCTGGTTGATGAAGAAATAATCAAGGAGAGTCAGCCTCAGGAGAAGGAGAAGGGGAAGGGGAAATAATTGGTTATAAAATAATCCTGGATTTTTCAAGGTTTTCTTAACAGAACGGCTGCAATGGCGAAAATGCCTTCTTCACGGCCGGTAAATCCCATTTTTTCGGTAGTTGTTGCCTTAACTGAAATATCCCCTGTATTTATTCCTGTTATACCTGCAATTATCTTTTTTATTTCGGGAATGTAAGGAGCAATCCTGGGCTTTTCGAGGCAAACAGTAGAATCAATATTGACTATTTCATATCCTTCTTTTCTGATTAAACTTACAGTTTTTTCGAGAAGAATTTTACTGTCGATACCTGAATATTGAGGGTCGTTATCCGGGAATTGATGGCCGATATCGTTTAGTCCGGCAGCGCCGAGGAGGGCGTCGCAAATAGCGTGAAGGAGAACATCACCGTCGGAGTGGGCTATACAGCCTCTGTCGTGCTGGATTAATATGCCTCCTATCCATAATTTGCGGCCTGGTTCGAGGCGGTGAAAATCAATTCCCTGTCCTGTGCGGAAATTCATCCCTTTGAAGCATTTCTTAATGAGCTGAACTCGAAGGAGAGTGAAAAGCGCAGTGTGCGTGCCAGCGGATGGTTCTGCACCACAGGCATCAGGTAGGAAAAATCAATTTCGAGGATGTTCATTCTGAAACCGGCTCCAGCAGTGAAATACTTTCGGTTGCCTTTTGTTTCATTCTCATAAAAATATCCCACCCTAATTGCAAACTGCTGGTTATACCAGTATTCGGCTCCCATCGAAACAGTTATCTCTCTCAGTTCTTCCTTCAAACCGCCGGGTGCATCAAAAAACGACTGTATAATTGCAACCGGTACCGAAACATTTGGATCTTTCCCTGCGATAATGTTCCTGTCAGGGTCATATTTTGGAGGTGTAGGTACCAGCAGCTTGTTGAAATCTGTGGTTAGTGTCAGTTCGTTGAAGTTGTCAAATTTAAAGGTGCATCCAACACCTACTCTCATGTTCATAGGTATGAAATCGGGTTCCTTCGATTTCGAATAACTCATCTTGGACCCAATGTTGGAAAAGTTGAATCCGATGCTCAACAGAGCATTTTTATTCAGAATCTCTGTTTCTTTCCTGTAAAGGCCTGAAACATCAGCTGCAAAAGAGACTCCAGGATGTGTTTCTGTTCCATCTGAGGAGAACCCTCCTGTAAGATTCGAATATATGAAACGAAAAGCTATACCTCCTGAAAAGTTTTCTCCGAACAGACGAGCATATGCTGCATCAATTGCAAATTCAGTAGGAATAAAAACTCTCTGCAGGTTGCCGAAGTCATCTGTAAAAGGTATATCTCCAAGTGAAGAATAAAAAAGGCTTGAGGCTACAACCTGCCGGCTGTCAATTCTTTTGTAACCCGACAGATACGCGAGATTGATATCGGGTACCAGTGTTCTGAGCCAGGGTGAATAGGAAATTCCGAAACCTCCCTTGCCATCAATAAAAGCAAATTTTGACGGGTTCCAGTGCATACTGTAAATATCCGGCGAGGTCGCAACACCTGCATCTCCTATTGCACCTGCCCTTGAATCAGGAGCTATCGTTAGAAAGGGGACAACAGTCTGAATAGCATTCAATTCATCAGAAGAGCTCTGTGCACCTAGTTTATTTACCGTCAATATTAAAAGACTACCCAGCAGTAATGCAACCAACGTTTTTTTCATTCTGTAATTTCTTGATTCTGAATTTCCGCAAATATAAAACAATTTTCTGCCCATGTTATTGTATAAAATCTATAATATTATCAATCTGCCTGAAGCTCTTGCAGTTTCACCATCACCTGTCTTTATTATGACGACATAAGCGTATATGCCTCTGCCTGCCTTTTTACCACCCTCTATGGTGCCGTCCCAGTAAATGGGAGGCAGCCTGTACCCTGTTGAGGTCAGATTCTCCTCCAGTATCTTTACCTTCCTGCCGCTCATGTCAAAAATCTCAATTATTATATAAAGGTCTTTATCGGGACGGTTATGTCCGGCGGTGAAATAAGTATACGAGGTTACCGGGTTCGGATAGTTTGATACATCATTTATGATAAATTTTCCTTCACTCCTTACTACAAACTTGAGTGTGGCAACAGCTGAATTGTTGAAGTTGTCCCATGCTTTTAATGAGAGGGTATGAACTCCTTCAGATATGTTGTTTAACCGATACTTAACAGTGCCTCTGGTGTAATTGTCCATATCGGTTTCGAAGTAATTATTCAGAGAAAATGAGCTGTTCCTCTCTTCATCGAGCCAGGCTGTTATATCATGACCTATTCCGGCGCCCGTGGTGTTGATACCTGATAGGTCTGAAATCTTTGCCAGCAGAACAGGATTACTGTCAGAAACATCACCATTTCTGAAGAGGGTATCGTTGAGGAATAATCTTATTTCCGGACCTGTAGTATCTATACTTGCAAGACTGGAGAATCCTCCGATAATAAAATTACTGAAAGCACCGTTCATGTCTGTTTTGTCGTTCTTTGCGTAATAACTTATTTTTCCGTTGCCGAAGGAATAATCAATGTCTCTCGGGACAATAAAGCTAAATCTGAATCTGCCATTATTAACCTTTGTCTTTCCGCTGAAAACTATGCTGTTCTGAACATAGAATTCCATCGGCTGACCGCCGTCATTTGCCAGGGTCTTAATTTTACTGCTCTTATCAAAAACAACCGGGAAAACAAGTCCGTTGAAATCATTAAGATAATTTCCGCTGTTATCTTCAATGTGTCCTGTAACTGTAACGACTGAGACAGCTTTAAGAGTATCTGTAAACGAAGTAATACTGATGCCGTTAATTGAATCGGTAACAACCCTGCCGTGCCAGGGATATGCCAGGCGAAGAGCCGGGTCGCCAAGCAGCGTAAAGTTTCTTTTGTTCATACCGCTACCCGAATTGTTTTTTGCAAGCCGCATGACATCCCCAAGCCTCAGTAACTCGCCAGTAGAATCCCTTTCAAATGCATAATACATAATATTGCGGTTCAGGGTATAGTTGGGTGCAGAATATACAACCCTGGTCGTTGACATAAGAGCGATTCCACCTCCATCGGGATTCAGCAGTACCATTTCTCCTGCTGAGCTTTTTGCTGTCATCTCACCTGTAAAAGGATTCAGTTCAGCGTCATCAAACCTGCTGAACTCACATGTGGCAGTAATAAACAGAGGCAATTTTCCGCCATTTTTCCATGAATTGACACTCTGGGTTCTGACCACCCTTTCATGCGCAAGTCCCACCTCATTCCCATGCCCCAGATAATTAAAAATGATGCATCCTGAGTTTATTCTGTCATTTATTGCCTTTTCCACATCCGGGTATGATTGTCCGTTAATTGATGTAACCTGCCTGAAGGCATCAAGATAGATTTTTTCAATATTTATTTCAGGATATTTGGTTTCAATCAATGAACTGAGTCCTTCCGAATCGTTCATGTGAGTATTTGAATCCTCATCATCGGCTGTTAATACGACCATATTACGCCAGTCGCCCCCATTTGAGGGATCCATATACCTTATTATTTTGGAAAGAATTACAGATGCCTGCATAGTATCTATAACAGGAAACCTTCCTATTCCGATATCTTCAGTTCCTGTAGCTTCACCTTCACCATCTTCAAGCAGCCCGTAGAAGTCATCAGAAACAAAAGATGATGTAACAATGGTTGAATTCTGTGACTGATAAGTAGGTATGAAATTCGGATTACGAGGGGGTAATTTCTTGTTGTCGTAAGAACCGTCTCCAAAAAGCAGCAGGTACTTAAGGGGATGGGATGTGCCTGACTGTTTAAGAAATTTCATCCTGAGAAAATTTCTTATTGCAACAATATCAGGTATTCCACCTGAAAATTCATTGTAAATCTCTTCAGGTGTTACAATTATGGATGTGAGTCCGCTGTTATTGTTATGAATGCCTGCAAGTTTTACTGCATGTTGATAAAAAAGCGGATGGGTTACAATTACCATATCAGCTTCTGGTGAAGCGTGAAGATTTTGATTCGGAACTGGCACACTGTTTATTACAGGGGTTATTGTTCCATCATAGCTGAATACAATAAATTTTCTGAGAGAATCGGTAGATATTCTGAATATGCAGTAATCGCCAGTTTTTTCAAACTGGATGTTTACTGGCTCAAAGGGATTTGTGACGTCCCATATACTGATTGAGGCTGATGAGCTTTTAACGTTAAACTCGGTTATTCTGCCGGGGGCAACAGATCTGGAATCGGAGAAGATTAAAGTTTTTCCGTTGAAAGCAGTGTTTGCTCTTCCCTGAAGTTCCAGGTAATCGAGCCAGCCCTTTGCAGATTGTTCTCCATTGTTATAAAACTTTACTTCAAACGACGGGTTTTGTGATGAGGGGGTGAGTGTTCCTGAAATGGTTACATCCCTTGCGAAAATCCCGGTTGTAGAAAAGAGATTGACTTCAGGAACAAGTACCGCTGCATGGATTGTTTCACCTTCATACAATCTGAACATTACTGGAACTGACGACCTTCCAAGTACTCTGAGCCTGTATTTTAATTCTTCTCCGGTAACAAGACCTGAAAAACCGGGTCGGATTTGAATGCCACTCAAAACAGAGACAGGCTGGTACCATTCTCTTCCCGATTTGAGAAGATTTTCTGACTCAATTTCATGGATGAACAAAGCGTCATGTGAGAAGGATGTATAATCAGGAGCCGATACCAGGGAAGGAACAGTAGTGATATATTTCCCCGGCGAAGGTGATGATGTAAGAAAATAATATGCCGTATCGGAATAATTATGTCTGATAAACCTGTAACTGTCTGTACTGCGGTCGTACTTCCAGCGATGAGTGCTCTGGGCATAGAATAAAAGGTAATCACCCTCATTGAAAATTCCATCTGTCCCGGTAACAAGCAATATGGCTATTTCTTTCAGATCGTCGGGTTTCGGACTATCGTTGTAATATGAAAGCTGCCCAAAATTATTTCCGTATATTCTCGGGTTTGCCGGGTTTGTCAGGCCCAACTTCTGGAGAGTACTAAATGGTATACGATATACGCCTTCATCAATTACAGCGATTTTAAACCATTTACCTGTTGCCAGTACTGACTCATCCGCAAATTTTTCACCGGCTGCCTGGGTCAGTGGGAAGGCATATACGTTTAATGCCGAAAAAAGAAACATGATTATGATTCGGGTGATTTTCATAATTCCCGGCAAAGATAAGAAGTGAGATTATTTTGTTATTATATTTAGAGTTTTTGAAATATTAACGTTGATTGCCGCGTTGATATTGCCGGAACTGTGTTATGAAAAAAAACAGAATACTGATCTTGCTGGCTGTTTGTTTTGCTTCTTTTACAGCAAAACCGCAGGATAACTTTCATGGTTACGGTTTCCAGTCAATAGTAACTCTAAATCCTGCTGCAGCTGGTTCTGAAGGAGATGGTACTCTGCGGATGATGTATATAATGCATTATCCGGAAAGAAATATGGATCTGCACTTTTTATCAGTTTCATACGACACATATATTCCTTTGTTTCATGGTGGAATAGCAGGTTTTGTAACGGATAACTATCTGGGAGGAGTTTTGAATAACCTGAGTGGTGGGTTTTCATATTCCTATCATCTGCAGGCGGGTAGGAATCTGTTTGTTAATGCAGGCCTGAGCGCTGCTTTCAGGCACAGGGGGATAAATGCTTCAAAGGTTATTTTGCCCGACCAGATTGATCCTTTAAGAGGTCCAGTTCTGCCTTCGGGTGAAAGCATAAATAACAGGGGGAGAACCATATTTGATGTCGGTACAGGCTTTATGATAATGTGGGGAGATTTCACTTCAGGAGTTTCGGTAAACCATCTTTCAAAGCCTGATATTGGATGGAATGGGGCATCTGAAGATCAGTTACCATGGCATATAACACTGTTTGCCATGAAGGTTTTCAACCTGTCGCGGAAGAATGAACTAAGCTTGCAGCCGGTATTTTTATTTGACTTCTGCGGAGATGAGCTCAATGTTGCCTCCGGTGCAACGCTTGGAAACGAAAAGTTTGCTGTTAGTTCACTACTATCGTACAGTGGGAATGGAGACATCAACCTGCAACCTGGTTTTTCTTTAAGGTTTTCAGGCTCTTTGCTTTTTTACAATTATTGTTTTAATTTAACATCGGAAAACGGAATGTTGCCTTTTACAATGTATCATCAGGCAGGATTGTCGTTAAGTTTAAATAATGTTGATAAAAGAAAAGTGATAAAGGCAATAAAATTCCCTAATTTGTAGTTATATTTGGTAAAACTAAATATTTTACTATTTTTGTATATTTGAACTCATCAGTTATGGCCATAAAACATAAAAGAGTTATGTACAGATTTAAAGCTTTTCCGGTTGTTTTAATATCAGTTCTGCTGCTGTCATCCTGCAGTCTTTTCAAGGGTAAGAAATCAGAAGTTTCACCCACCACGGGCTGGAGATATAACGACCCTGACATGGGAGGGTTTGAAGTAGCTCTGGGTGTTGAGCAGAAAACAGGTCCGGGGCTAGTTCTCATCGAGGGTGGTGTATTCAGGATGGGGCAGGTTCAGCAGGACGTGATGTTTGACTGGAATAATCCGCCAAGAACAGTTACTGTTTCATCTTTTTATATGGATGAAACCGAAATCAGGAATGTAGATTACAGGGAATACCTTCACTGGTTGAGAAGAGTTTACAAGAGTTACCCTGAAGTCTACAGGCGTGCACTACCCGACACACTTGTATGGAGAAGCCCGATGGGGTTCAATGATCCATACGTGCAGTATTATTTCCGGCATCCTGCATATAACAACTATCCTGTTGTGGGTGTTAGCTGGGTGCAGGCATCGGATTACTGTTTGTGGCGGACCGACAGGGTGAATGAAAGTATATTGATTGCTGAAGGTGAGCTCAAGCCTGATCCCAACCAGGCAGATGAAAACAATTTCAATACCGAAGCATACCTGGCAGGCCAGTATGAAGGTGTTGTCGGTAAACTGAGGCCAAGCCTTAGCGGCGACAAAACCGAACGCCGTACCACCTTTGAAGACGGTATACTGTTACCAAGATACAGACTGCCTACCGAAGCAGAATGGGAATTTGCAGCATATGGACTGAAAGGTAATACCTTCCAGGAAAGAATATATGAAAGAAGAATTTACCCATGGGATGGCCATAATGTGAGAAATTCATCAAGAAAGCATATGGGCCAGATGATGGCAAACTTCCAGCGCGGCAGGGGAGACCTCATGGGGGTTGCAGGAAGTCTGAACGACGCCGGAAGCATTACAGTTGATGTGAAATCGTACTGGCCAAACGACTATGGCCTCTATTGCATGGCAGGAAACGTCAATGAATGGGTACTCGACGTTTACAGACCACTTTCATTCTATGATATGGATGAATTCAACCCATTCAGAGGGAATGTTTTCACCGACCTGAGAAGAGATGCCAACGGACAGGTTGTGCAGAAAGACAGACTCGGACGGCTTCCTATTGACACTGTAAAACCACAGGATGTTGCTGATAGATATAATTACCGCAAGGGCGACTATAGAAATTATAGAGATGGGGACAAGAAATCATCCCTTGACCAGAACGAATGGAATGCTGCAGAAGATGAATTAGAATCATCAACAAGAATGTATGCCCAGAGCCCCGATGATTTTACATCACTTATCAACGACAATGCACGTGTTTATAAGGGTGGTTCATGGAAAGACAGAGCCTACTGGTTAAGTCCTTCGGCAAGAAGGTTCCTCGACCAGAATGCTTCAAGGGATGACCTTGGTTTCAGATGCGCGATGATACGCGTAGGAAGCCCGTCAGGATTTAGATAATAAACTGAAACTAATATCAAAGGGGCTTAAATAAAGCCCCTGTTTTTTTGACCTGACAGAAGGCAATTGAATTTAAAGATGTTGAAAATCAATTTATTGCAATTGTTCTTTTATACTCATACTGAATGTTTTATAAAGAATAACCCTAATCTGACCAGGTATAAATGAAAACTGAACAGCTTTATTCAATTTTCAGGGAATCGAAGGGAGTCTCAACTGACTCGCGTACTGTTAATAAAGGAGAAATGTTCTTTGCCCTCTGGGGGAACAATTATAACGGAAATCAGTATGCAGCTGAAGCTCTCGGAAAAGGAGCATGCTGCGCTGTAATAGACGATCCTCTGTATGAGACAGAAGGTACGATACTGGTTGATGACTGCCTCCTTGAATTGCAGGCACTTGCAACCCATTACCGCAAAGAACTGGGCATACCGGTCCTTGCTATAACAGGTACTAATGGAAAAACAACTACCAAAGAACTTATTAATGCCATAATGGCAAGAAGCAAAAAGGTACACGCTTCAAAAGGAAATCTAAATAATCATATAGGTGTTCCCCTGACAATTCTTTCTGCTCCTCCCGATACTGAACTGATGATTATTGAGATGGGCGCCAGCCATCAGGGAGAGATCAGAACCCTTTGCATGATAGCCCGCCCTGATTATGGCATCATAACCAATATCGGTTCAGCCCACCTTGAAGGCTTTGGCACTTTTGAAAGCATAGTAAAAGCAAAAACAGAACTTTATGAATACCTGAAAAAAGTTAACGGAGTAGCTTTTTACAACGATAATAACCCGCTAATTACAGAACAGATTTACCGTACTGTGAACAGAGCAGTACCATATTCAGCACCCGACGGAACTCCAATGACAGTGGAAGTCGTGTCGGCTGAATTCAACCTGGTTGTCAAAGTTTACTTCAGGAAAAAGGAATACATAATTAATACGAACCTTTTTGGCCGTCATAATGAGGAAAATATAAGAGCCGCACTTACTGCATCAATTTTTCTTGGAGCAACGATGGAAGATGCCGTTGCGGCAATCGAATCCTATAAGCCGGAATTGAACAGGTCGCAGATCAGGGTTACAGAGAAAAATACAGTTTTCTGTGATTCTTACAATGCTAACCCCGAAAGTATGAGAAGCGCAATTATTTCATTCAGTGAAATCAAAGCTGATAAAAAGCTGATTATTCTCGGAGACATGCTCGAACTTGGCAGTAAATCACATGATGAGCATCTGGCTATTCTTAAAATGCTGAATTCAATGGGAATAAGCAATGTAATGCTTGTTGGGCCAGTGTTCAAAAGTGTTGCAAAAGAATTCGGATACAAAACCTTCTACGACTCAGAACGCCTCAGGGAGTATCTTAAAATAAAACCTGTGGAAGGGGCACATATACTTGTGAAAGGATCACGAGGAATGATGCTCGAAAAGATTTACGACATGCTTTAACTCTCAGGCTAATTACCTGAAAATGTGATATCCACAACAATTATTTCAGGTCTGGACCCAAGCCTGACCCTCGGTCCCCAGATACCGAAACCAGATGAAACTATTATGTGAGTATTACCTTTTTTCTTGTATCCTGAGCTAACCTCATATATCTTTTTTGTAATATAATTCAAGGGCCACATCTGCCCATTATGTGTATGACCAGAAAGCTGAAGGTCAACACCTGCCTTTTCTGCTTCATCAAGATTAAACGGTTGATGGTCGAGAAGAATTACAGGCTTTGAACTGTCAACCTGCTCCATCAGTTTTGAGAGTGGCTTCCTTCCCTCATTCCTGTACCTGAGCCCATCCCTGTCGAGCCGACCTATAACCTGTATGCAACCGTCAATAACAACTGCTTCGTCCTTCAGAATACGGATCCCGTTTTTTTCAATGTATGGTATTGTAACAGATGCACCCCCTATAAATTCATGATTGCCCGTAATTGCCAGCAGCCCGTCCCTGCACTTCGGACAGTTAAAATATTTCAGAAGATCATTCCTCATTACCGGCCCAATTTCTCCATCAACTATATCTCCCAGCAAAAAAATCACATCAGGCTTCACATCACTCAACATCCGTGAAAGTTTTACAATGCTGCGCTTGCGGATTATGCTTCCCAGATGTATGTCAGACACTGCCGCAATTCTGAAATTCTTTATGCCGCATGCTGACTTGCTGATGTTGATTTCATAATGTCTGGTAACAGGAATAAGTGCATTAATAAATCCCACAACAATAAGAGATAAGGAAACAACTATTGTTGAAATGTATGCCCATTTTTTGAATTCCGGGACTTTCTCTACTGGTAAGATGCCTGAAAATCTAAATATTAGATATATTATATCGGAAATAAAAAACAGTAGAAATCCATAAAGCATGAACGCCAGCCAGAAGCTGCCAATAATATTTAGAATATCTGAAAAAACTGAAGGATGAGTTCGTTCAGTTACTTTGCCGATGATAAAGGAAAGAGCCAGTATTATAAAGGTAGTTATATAAATTGCATGGTTGCCATGAAAATATGAAACTGCTCTATAGCCTTTTATAAAAAGATACAGGTTTACAAGAAAATAAACAGAAAAAACAATGATAAAAAATAGTGCCATGCTTCTGCGTTTCATTAATTAAAATATTTTATAAGACTTGCATAGGTTTTGTTTCTTTTAATATAAAACTCAAAAACAAGGCTCCGGTTCAAAATAGTTTTTATTTTGCTGTAGTTTTCATGGTTCCCCGGGTAAATTTCCCGTTTCTTTTTAAGCGACCGTATATTATTATAATAATGTATATGTGCTTTGACGATTTGTATTGCATGCACTGGTTTACCCTGCAGAATGAAAAAGATAAAAGCAAGCAGGTCCATGATTTTTCTTATAAGAAGTATTTTTCTGAGTTTGCCGGAAGGCAGGTTTTTGTAAAGAAGGAAAAGGTTGTTGCGGAAGTTAAGGAATGTTTTCATGGGTGAATTATACGGTAGTGCTCCGCCGCCTGCGTGATAAACGACCGAAAGGGGGACTGCATAAAGTTTCCATCCCATATTATGAAGCCGCCAGCACATGTCAATTTCTTCCATATGCGCAAAAAAATCGGGGTCAAAGCCTCTGCACTCTTTCCATGCTGAGGCCCTTATCATCATGCATGCGCCACTGGTCCAGAAAACTTCTGCCACATCGTTATATTGGCCCTTGTCTTCCTCGGTTGTATGGAATATTCTTCCCCGGCAGAATGTAAAACCATATTTATCGATGTAACCACCCGACGCGCCGGCGTATTCAAAATGAGTTCTCCGGTATAGTGAAAGTATTTTGGGCTGAACGGCAGCTACTTCAGGATGTAAATCAAGATATAATACCAGTGGACTTAGCCAGCCGGGTGTAACTTCTATATCAGAATTGATTAATACATAATATTCAGCATCTATTTGCCCTAGAGCAAGGTTGTAACCACCTGCAAAACCGTGATTTTCATTTAAGCAAATTATTTTAACCTGTGGAAGGTTGGCTGCGACCCATTCAACTGATTCGTCGGTGGAACCATTATCAGCCAGCCATACAGAAGTGTGTGGCAGCGAGGAGTACTCAGTTACCAGTCTGAGAAATTTTTTCAGATATTCCAGTCCGTTCCAGTTTAATATGACTATGGCTGTCTTATCCATTATTAATAGGTCTTTTATATTTCCAGCGGCGATGACTCCAGAGCCAGTATTCTGGTTTCTCCCTTATTAGCTCCTCCAGCCTCTTTACATGGGTCTCAGTAATCACATGCTCCGGAAGGCCCTTTGTATGTTCGAAAAGGAGTTCAAATTTTACATTATAGTATCCTCTTCTGATTTTTTGATGGTTGAAAAAAACCACTGCCATGTCGTACTTCGATGCAATTTTTTCAGCTCCCAGATAAACTGGTGTTTCCTGGTTAAGAAAGGTTGTCCAGTAATGAATCTCATCCCGTGCAGGTGTCTGGTCGGCAAGCAGTGAGACAAGTACGCGTTTACCATCAGACCTTAATTTTATTACGTCGCGCATCACCTGCGACATGGGTGAAAGGAGCATTTTCTGTTTTGTCCTCAACCGGTTCATGAACCTGTCAAAATGTTTGTTTTTAAGAGGTTTATAAACCGTAAGACAGGTGAAGCTGGTGACCAGTGAAATTATTGTGAGATATTCCCAGTTGCCGTAATGTCCAACAATTGCCACTGCATCGCGACCTTCTGAATAGAGTTTTTCGAGGAGTTCAGGATTTTCAATTCTGCATCTTCTAAGATGTTCTTTGTCGCTTAGGTGCGTCAGTTTAAGTATCTCCACGAAGAGGTCAGCAAGATGTCTGTAGAATTTTTTTTCTATGATTCGGAGCTCCGCCTCGCTCTTTTCAGGAAAAGCATTTCTGAGATTGGTCTGAACAATTTTCCTCCGGTATCCGGGGAAATAGTAAAGAAGCAGGAACAGAAAGTCGGAGAATACATATAATACCCTCAGCGGAAGGAGGGTTATTATCCAGTTAATAATATAGAAGAGGCCGAAGGCTATTGAATTCATAAAAATTGTCCAGCTTCATTTGTGCATAAAATTATTGAATATTTCCAGCATTTCAGGGTGTACTATACCATTTGATGCAATTATTTCTTCGCCTGTTATGTTTTCCGTTCTGCCATTGAAGTCGGTAACTGTTCCGCCTGCTTCTCTAACGATAAGAGTGCCGGCTGCTACATCCCATGGTTTGAGTGAATATTCAAAAAAGATGTCGAACCTGCCGCATGCCACGTATGAGAGGTCGAGTGAGGCCGAACCCATTCTGCGGATGCCCTGTGTGGTTTTCATCAGGTGGCCCAGCAGGTTTAGATACTCCTGAAGCCTTGAAAAATCTTTGTAAGGGAAACCGGTGGCAACAAGAGAATCCGCAAGCTTCACTGCTGATGAAACATTGATTCTTTTTCCGTTGAGCCATGCCCCTCCGTCTTTCCAGGCCGTAAACACTTCCCTGCCTGATGCCTCGTAAACTACGCCTGCAAGAAGTTCTCCCTCACCCTCAAGTGCTATACTTATTGAGAAAGGATGTATGCCATGGATAAAATTTGTGGTTCCGTCGAGAGGGTCAACAATCCAGCGATACTTTCCTTCTCCCTGTGTGGTCGTAATTTCTTCCGCGATAATTCCTGCAGAAGGGAGAAGCCGCTGGAGACCTTCTGAAATAATACGCTCAGATTCCCTGTCGACATAACTTACAAAATCGTTTGCACCCTTTTCTTCGATGTCGGAAGGACTAAAACCTTCCATCTCGGACATAATGAAACGGGCTGCTTTTTCTGCAACTTTCACCACATCGGGTACCAGAAATTCAAGTTTCATAAATCAGTCAATTAATTTAACCGACATGTTGCCGGAAGGATTTATACCTGTTATCAAAACTTTTTGTATTGTGCCCTGAAGTCCTTTTTCAAAAGGATGTTCTACCCTCAGGTAATTACCGGTGAATCCTGAGATCATTCTGTTTTTAACTCTGTTCTCAAATAAAACCTCATGTATAGAATTTATGTTCATCAGTTTGAATTCCATATTTTTCTTCTTCGACAATTCTGTAAGCTTCTTTCTTCTCTCGTTCCTGACTTCTGGTTTTACTTTATCTTTAAATTCTCTGGCAGGAGTTCCCGGGCGTTCAGAATACGGGAAAACATGCAGGTATGAAACAGGCAGGGAGTCAATTAAACTAAATGTTTCGTTAAAATCTTCCTCGGTCTCACCAGGGAAACCGGTAATTATGTCAGCACCAATTCCTGCAAGTGGTATGGCTCTTCTGATTTTTTCTACCAGCGAAATAAATAACCTGGCAGTATACCTCCGCCGCATGAGCCTGAGTATTTTGTCACTTCCACTTTGAAGGGGAATGTGAAAATGGGGCATGATTTTACTGCTTTTAGCAACCATTTCAATTATTTCATCTTTAAGCAAATCTGGTTCGATTGAAGACAACCTTATTCTTTTTATCTCTTCCAGGTTTTCAATTTGCCTCAGCATTTCAGTAAATGACTCACCTGTTGATTTTCCGAAATCACCTATATTGACGCCTGTAATAACTATTTCAGGCACTCCTCCTGATGAAATATTTTTTATCTCTTCGATAATATTGCTTATTGGGGCATTTCTGCTTCTGCCCCTTGCCAGAGGAACGGTGCAGTATGCACATCTGTAATCGCATCCATCCTGCACCTTTATAAATGTTCTGGTCCTATCACCCGACGACCATGAAGGAATGAACTCTTTTTCCTCCTCTATATTTCCTGCCTCTGTTATTGCTGTCTGCGCTTTTCTGTTTGTCCTGTCGAGCAGGGAAACAAGGTTGAATTTATCTTTTGTGCCAAGTACTATATCAACACCTGGAATAGTAGCTATTTCTTTGGCTCTGAGTTGTGAATAACAGCCTATAACAGCAATTATTGACGAAGGTGACCTGTTAATAAATTTCCTGATTGCCTGCCGGCATTTTCTGTCGGCTTCGGAGGTGACAGTGCAGGTATTTATTACATAAATGTCAGCCTGCTGGTCGGGACTAACTTTTGTGTATCTGTCTTCAGGAAAAAGTGTTGATATGTAAGAAGTCTCAGCAAAGTTGAGTTTGCACCCAAGTGTATAAAAAGCAACTTTCCTTTTTTTATGATGCATCGTTCAGTTGAGGATGGTCTTTTATTTTAAAGAAGTTTGCTTGCCAGTTCTGCTAGGAAGCTCCTTTCGCCTTTTACAAGGTTAACATGTGCAAATATGTCCTGTCCTTTCATTTTGTCCGACAGATAGCTCAGTCCGTTTGAAGCAGTATCAAGGTAAGGTGAGTCGATTTGTTCGATATCGCCTGTAAAGACCATTTTTGTACCTTCTCCGGCACGGGTGATTATTGTTTTTATTTCATGTGGAGTGAGATTCTGGGCTTCGTCAACAATGAAAAAGACGCTTGAAAGGCTCCGGCCCCTTATATATGCCAGAGGCGTTATGACTAGCTTTTCTTCTTTTATCATTTCATTGATGCGGTTGAATTCCGGGCTCTGCTGGCTGAACTTATGTTTTATAACTGTGAGGTTGTCGAAAAGCGGTTGCATGTAAGGCTCCATCTTTTCCTTTATATCTCCCGGAAGATATCCCATATCGCGGTTTGCAAGCGGGATAATCGGCCTGGCAAGAAAAATCTGTTTGTACTTCTTATGCTGATGCAATGCTGCTGCCAGAGCAAGCAGAGTCTTACCGGTACCTGCTTTGCCCGTGAGGGATACCAGCTGTATGTCAGGGTTCAACAAAGCTTCAAGGGCAAATGTCTGCTCGGCATTCCTTGGATCAATGCCATATGTGGTTTGCTTGATTACCCTTGTAATCATTTTGGTGATGGGATTGTAATGGGCAAGTGCACTTGCACCATTATTCCGTAGAATGTAAAATTTGTGTCCGATCAGTTCATCTTCAACAGGAAATTCTGAGACACTTACTCCTTCAGGTTGTTCGTACAGTTTGTTTATGAAACTCTGGTCGAAGTTCTCAATTATCTTGATTCCTTTATAAAGATCGTCAATGTTTGTAACTTTGTCGCTCTGATAGTCCTGCGCCATTATGCCCAGCGACTTTGCCTTCATCCGCAGATTGATGTCTTTTGTAATGAGAATTACGGTTTTGTCTTTATTGGT
>ERZ795047.659-NODE-659-length-41299-cov-8.528731_pt1 | contig 41299 bp, 39 predicted proteins | sample MGYA00375131_ERZ795047 | MGnify/ENA primary metagenome ERZ795047 (study PRJEB30176, sample SAMN05720228) | activated sludge metagenome | isolation source: Anaerobic digester | place: Japan | collected 2015-05-20 ... | reverse complement strand
CATGAACAAGGGGGACATCATCTTGACGGAAAAATTACGGAAGAGGGTCTTCGTACGGAATCCAGGCCCTAGGGCATAACAATGCCGGACGCAAGCCCAAGCATGCCGATTAGGATCTTGTCTCCGTTGACCATATCGAAAAGCTCACATACCCTGATTACATGCCGCACCTTCGCCTTCACTTAGCGTATCAAATTCGAATACCTTCAACCTCGGGTGCGGAGATCCTTTCCGCACCTAAACAGAGAATTGCCCCCTCATACTGCTCTCCTGATAAGTCGCAATCGCAGTGCACTGGCAATCATCCCCACCCACCATGACGCAATACTCCAGCATGCTTCGTAAAATGAGGTGTGCTCAATTCCTGACGAAACAAGGGTTTTGGGCTGAGAACAAGATAGCCGCTTTGAGCTGTTGCTTAACATGTAAACTCGCTATCACAAGGTTCGCCCAGGGCATGCCTCAATCGCGAGCCTACGAAACGCTGCATTGCAACGATATTTGCACGTCTAAGGCGGTGCTCCCCTTAACTGCGCCAATGCCTGCGGCACGGCACAGACTCTCAGCACATTCATAAAGCCAGCCAGGCGCCCCGACATTGAGACGACCAGCTGGCTTCACGCTCGTTAGTGAAAACAACAGCCTATTAAGCTGTATGGACTGTCAGGCTGTTACGCCTCCTCGCCGCACTTGGCCAGGAGCTTGGCCCAACGTTCGTCCACATCCTCCTGGATCTCCTTGACGATCTCGGCGTTTTCCGGCTTGAAGAGGTGTCTGAATCTATCCTGCCTCTTAAGCCAATCTTCCACAGGCTTCTTTTCTTTTGGCTTGTAGGTGAGCCTGTATTCTCCGTCTTCCACCTCATACAACGGCCAGAAACAGGTATCCACAGCCAACCTGGCCAGTTCCATGCTCTGATCGGAAGGATACTTCCATCCGAGAACACATGGCTGGATGATGTTCATGAAGGCAGGGCCCTCGACGGCCAGGGCCTTCTTTACCTTGCTGACCAAGTCATTCCAATTGCTTGGGGAAGCCTGCGCGACGTAGGGAATCTCATGAGCAACCATAATTGCACTGAGATCCTTGCGATACTGCTTCTTCCCGTACGACTCGGTTCCCGCAGGGCTAGTAGTGGTGTTAGCACCCCTCGGAGTCGCGCTCGACCGCTGAATCCCTGTATTCATGTATGCCTGATTGTCGTAGCAGATGTATAGCATGTTGTGCCCACGTTCCATAGCTCCGGAAAGCGCCTGGAAACCGATGTCGTACGTTCCTCCGTCGCCGCCAAAGGCTATGAAGTCGATCTTCTTGTCGATCTTGCCCTGACGCGAGAGGGACTTGTATGCTGCCTCTACGCCGCTAAGGGTGGAAGCAGAATTCTCAAACGCGTTGTGGATGAATGGAACCTTCCACGCCGTATACGGGTAGATAGTGGTGCATACTTCCATGCATCCTGTTGCGCACGACACAACCACCGGATTCTCCGCCGCCAGGAGCGCCTGTTTTATAATGACCGGAAATCCGCAACCCGCACAGGCACGGTGGCCTGATGAGATCAAGACCTCCTTCTTAGACAGTTCCTTCAAAGTCGCCATGTGCGCACCCCCTACTCTCTGACCCCAAGGTAGGTGAGGAGATTCTCAACCTGCCCGGTGTCGGCGATCTTTGCTAGGTCGGCATAGACCGTTCGGATGTGATCAGGAGTCACATCGCGGCCGCCGATCCCGTAGATATAGTCAACGATCCTCGGACCGTTCTCGACGTCATACAGAGCAGAGCGCACATCGCCAAAGACCGGGCCGCCCACGGCATTGAACGAATCCGATCTGTCCATCACAGCCACGGCCTTCACGTCTTTCAACGCTTCAGCTATCTCTTCTGCCGGGAATGGCCGGAATACCCTTATCTTGAGCAAGCCGGCACGAACCCCGTCGGCCCTCAGCTCATCCACGACAGCCTTGGCAGTACCCGCAGTAGATCCAAGAACCACCACAGCTACCTCGGCATCTTCCATCCTGTATTCTTCAAACAGGCCATACTCGCGACCAGTCAGCTTCGCGTAATCCTTAGCAACCTCTAAAATCACGGGTTTCGCGTTGCGCATAGCCTCAGCCTGCTGTCTCTTATGTTCGAAATTCCAATCCTGCAGATCTATGGGTCCAATAGTCACTGGGTTGTCCACGTCGAGGAGAGGGTTCTCGGGAACGTATTCTCCAATGAACTCCCGAACCTTCTCATCTTCGAGGATCTCCATTACTTCCATGGCATGGCTGATAATGAAACCATCCATCGTCACCATGACCGGCAGCAGCACATTGGAATTCTCCGCGATCCTAAGCGCCTGAATGGCGTTATCATACGCTTCCTGCGCATTTTCGGAGAAAATCTGGATCCATCCAGAATCCCTTGCCCCCATCGTGTCGCTATGGTCGCAGTGGATATTCAGCGGCCCCGAAAGCGCCCTATTCACGACCGGCATTACTATCGGCAGCCTCATAGCGGCCGCGATATATACAACCTCCCACATGAACGCAAGACCATTTGCCGATGTAGCAGTCATTGCTCGCGCGCCGGCTGCAGAGGCTCCAACAGTAGCGCTCATCGCGGAGTGCTCACTCTCTACCGTCACGAACTCGGTATCCACCTTGCCATTAGCGACGAAGCTGGAGAAGATCTGTACTATCTCGGTCTGCGGCGTAATCGGGTACGCTGCGACTACGTCCGGGTTGATCTGGCGCATCGCCTCTGCGACTGCCTCATTTCCGGTTTTTCCAACCCTTATGCTCATGAATTGCTCCTCCTTCCTTACTTCGTCTAGGCCTCTTCATCCAAGACCATCTTGAGTGCCTTGTTGCCACGCTTACCTGGGCATTCCTTTGCGCATATGCCGCAGCCTTTGCAGTAAGCGTAGTCTATGCCCTTAAACTTCCCGTCCTCTACAAGGATGGCCTGATCAGGGCAGTAAATCCAACAGAACAAGCAATTGATGCAGTTTTCTTCTATATGAACAGGGCGGTAAGTTCTCCATCCGCCTGTTTCATACTTATCGGCACATCCCGGTTCTAGAATCCTTCCGGCCTTCGGCACGTCCTTCCAGCCGGCATCCTTAGGAACTGACATTAAGAAGCCACCTCCCGATAGGCCCGCTTAATAGCCTCCATATTCTTGTCAACCACCTCGGGGCGCAACTTCTTGGAGAGTTTTCTCCGAGTATCCTCAAGCAGCTCATCGAGCTCCAAAAGCCCCGTTGCCGCAATAAGGGCACCGATCATTGGAGTGTTCGGGATATTGCGGCCAATGGTGTCCATAGACACCTGGGTCGCGTCGAGGGTGTATACCTTCGCCTTGCTGCCTTCAAGCCCCAGTCTTGTGCGCATCTCGCTGGGCGACAGCGGTGTGTTGACGAGGTAGATTCCATCGTCAGGGACTCCGGCCTTGACATTGCCAACTGTGAGCAAAGTCGGATCCAGAACTATGACGATATCTGGCTCTTCCACATGGTGGTGGACTGTGATTGGTTCATCGCTGATTCTGTTATAAGCTTTCATGGGCGCGCCCATTCTCTCTGGGCCGTATTCAGGGAACGCCTGGGCGTATTTGCCTGTGGAGATAGCTGCCTCAGCCAGTACAAGTGCAGCCGTCTTCGCCCCCTGACCAGCACGTCCATGCCAGCGAATCTCTAGGAGCTTAGCCATAACCTTCCTCCCCCTATCCTGTGTTCATCGTTCATCCATACATAGCTGGCCGGGGTAACTCGTACACAGCTTGTATAGTTCGTATGAATCATGCCGCGGGTACCCGCGGCACAAGTGATTCGCGAGCAAATTCAACAACAAAAAACCTGTATATCAGCTCAACTCGGCTCTGATTCGGGAATACAGTGGGAACCTAGATATGATGTCATTCACACCTTGCCTGACTTCGTCCATAACTCCCTCTGAGCCAAGATTTCTCAGCGTCTTATCGATCAGTGAGGCGATCTCCCGCATCTCAGGCTCCTTCATGCCCCGAGTCGTAACAGCAGGGGTTCCGATTCGAACACCGCTGGTCACCATGGGTTTTTCAGGGTCGAACGGAACTGTATTCTTGTTAACCGTAATGCCCACCTCATCGAGGGCTTCCTCGGCGACTCTTCCTGTAATTCCCGTCCCGCGGAGGTCCATCAGGATTAGATGGTTGTCAGTTCCGCCTGAAACCAGGCGCCATCCACGTTCCATCAGCGCGTCCGCGAGAGCCTGCGCATTCATAATTATACCACGTTGATACTGAGCAAACTCGGGCTGCAAAGCTTCCGCGAAAGCCACGGCTTTCGCCGCTATGACGTGCATGAGCGGACCGCCCTGCGTACCTGGGAAAACTGCAGAATCGATCTTCCTAGCCCATTCCGACTTGCACAATATCATTCCCCCGCGAGGCCCACGAAGAGTCTTGTGGGTCGTGGTGGTCACAAAATCCGCGTATTCAACCGGATTGGGATGAAGACCAGCCGCAACCAATCCGGCAATATGTGCCATATCAACCATTAGAAGTGCATCTACACTGTGGGCAATCTCGCTTATGCGCTCAAAGTCGATGATCCTCGGGTATGCGCTGGCGCCTGCCACAATCATCTTGGGGCGATGCTCTATGGCAAGGTTTTCCATGGCGTCATAGTCGATAATTTGCGTGTCTTCCCTGACGCCATAAGGAATGAAGTGGAAATACTTTCCGGAAATATTCAGGTGCATTCCATGGGTTAAATGACCGCCATGGGTCAAGTTCATCCCAAGGACAGTATCGCCGGGTTCTAGGGCCGCAAAGTAAACGGCCATATTTGCCTGCGCACCGGAGTGTGGCTGAACGTTCGCATGTTCCGCTCCAAAGAGCCGCTTCGCGCGCTCAATAGCAAGAGACTCGACAACATCTACGTGCTCACACCCGCCGTAATATCTTCGACCCGGGTAACCCTCTGCGTACTTGTTGGTAAGCGGCGAACCCAACGCCTCGAGAACCGCTTCACTGACAAAGTTCTCGGATGCGATCAGCTCTATCTTCTCATTCTGCCTTCGAATTTCGTTACTTATCGCATCTGCTACTTCGGGATCCTCGCGCCTTATATTATCGTACATGCATTTATCCCCGCCTTCGCAAAATCTGGCCTTCGGCTTACGAAAGCCCGGGCCAGGTCCAAAGCCAGACGAATCTACATGCTATAGACAGCGCTACCAGCCTCTGCCCTGCAGCTTTTCCTCATCGGCCATGGACGAGACATCTATCCCCTTCATGGCTTCTCCAAGGCCTTTCGAAACCTCGGCAAGCGCTTTGGCATCCCTATAGTTTGCAACTGCGCCAACGATTGCCCTGGCCCTGGCAGCCGGATCATCCGACTTGAAGATGCCTGAACCCACAAAAACGCCGTCGGCTCCCAATTGCATCATTAGAGCGGCATCTGCAGGAGTTGCCACGCCACCGGCGGCGAAATTCACGACTGGGAGCTTGCCATCCCGGGCCACTTGGCAAAGCAGCTCGTATGGGGCTCCAATCTCTTTGGCCATGGCCATTATCTCTTCGCAAGGCATATTCTTGAGCCGCCGAATATCCTCATTAACCGCCCTTATGTGGCGGACCGCCTCTACTATGTCTCCTGTTCCTGCCTCGCCTTTTGTCCGCATCATTGAAGCGCCTTCACCGATCCTGCGGAGCGCCTCGCCGAGATTGCGGCAACCGCACACGAAAGGTGTCGTGAAAGCGTGCTTGTCAACATGATATCTCTCATCAGCCGGAGTCAGGACTTCGCTCTCATCTATGCAATCTACGCCTATCGCTTCTAGTATCTGAGCCTCCACAAAATGCCCTATCCGCACCTTCGCCATTACAGGGATGGAAACTGAATCCATGATCTGCTCTATCAGGGCCGGATCGGCCATTCTCGCTACGCCGCCCTGAGCGCGAATATCCGCAGGCACCCTCTCAAGAGCCATGACTGCAACGGCCCCGGCGTCTTCAGCAATCTTAGCCTGCTCTGGCGTGGTGACATCCATGATCACTCCGCCCCGGAGCTTCTCAACAAACTCCAACTTAGATCTATCGACAGAATTCACAAGCTCCCCGATTGCCATACTACACCCCTCCAACCACCGAAATCCATCATTTATTCTACTACACTGCTAATGCGCGCACAACACGCGCCGCCCCCGCGGGGTTTGAGGGCGCGGCTGATGACGGCAAACCCACATCCGCAGACTTCAGAGAATACCACTGAGGAAGCAGCCTGGTCGGGTTTTCATCTGTTTCTGCCCGTGGATTGTCATAATATGAATCATGGACCCCCCAACGTACATGGTACATCGAGAAGTCCACAACCGGATTGCCAATTCAATATAGCCTTTTCCTCAAGCTGGATTCGGCGCTCCTACAGGGCACACCTCGTTGCATGTACCGCAGTCAATGCACTTCTCTGGGTCTATTGCGTAAATATCGCCCTCGCTGATGGCCTCCGTAGGACATTCCTCTTTGCATGCACCGCAAGCAATGCAGTTATCGTTGATCTCGTACGCCAACCGTGAGCCCTCCTTCCAAAGGATTATACCTGTTCCATTTTATACGATGTCACATCAGTACACAACCCATACTTCCGTGGCTACTTCGTACGCTCGACGCTTGCCGGGTCAAAGGACGACACCGGCAAAACCAACGGCTATAGCAGCACCAAGTCTTGTCCAACCTTGAAAATACATGGTTTCGTCAGGATGCACGCCACCGAATAACAGTCAGATGCGAGCATAAAAAAAGCCCGGTCGTGAATGCCACGACCGGATAAGTGGAAACCCACATATTAAACTGGTGGACCCGACGCGGATCGAACGCGCGACCTCTAGAGTGCGATTCTAGCGCTCTCCCAGCTGAGCTACGGGCCCATCCAAACTTGCTGCGCTTATAATCCTACCATACACACATACCTGCGTCAAGAAAGATCTAGCAATGACGCTGCCGGCTTGTCAAGCATACACACAACGTTAGGATGCGTCTGGAGCAGGGAAGCCGGCACATCGGGCGTAACCGGCCCGGTAAGCGCACGCCGAATAATCTCCGCCTTGCCTGCGCCATTTGCCAGAAGCAATATCTGGCGCGCTTCCATTATTGTTCCGATACCCATGGATATCGCATAACCTGGCAAGGCATTCAGTCCGCCCTTGGCTCTGTTAACCTCGATTGTCTGCTCAGCCAGACGCACCACGCGGGTCCTCGAGTTCGGATCCGAGCCAGGTTCGTTGAACCCGATATGCCCATTCATTCCGATCCCCAAAACCTGCAAGTCAATGCCTCCGGCCTCTTTGATCAGCCTTTCATACCTTGCGCATTCGCCGTCAGGATCTGCACTGTTTCCCGCGGGCACATGCGCCTTTTCAGGATCCAAGTTCACATGGGAGAAAAGATGCTCTTTCATGAACCAATGATAGCTTCTGGGATCCTCAGCGTCGAGTCCGCAATATTCGTCAAGGTTGAACGTGGTGACGTTGGAAAAGTCCAAACCTTCCTCATTGTGAAGCCGCACCAGCTCAGCATACATGCCGATTGGCGTGGACCCAGTTGCAAGCCCCAGCACCGGCTTGGGGAGCTCGCCGATCTTAGACGCTATCATTCTCGCGGCCGCCGCGCTCATCTCATCATAATCAGAATATACAAGCACCTGCAAGACGCTTCGCCTCCACCTTATTCTTTCGGACGCATCAACGGGAAGAGTATCACATCTCGTATGGATGGCGAATCGGTGAGGAGCATTACAAGCCTGTCAACCCCAAGCCCCATCCCCCCCGTAGGAGGCATCCCATACTCGAGTGCCGTCACGAAATCCTCATCCATCATGTGCGCTTCATCATCGCCCTTCTCGCGCTGGGCAACTTGAGCGCTGAACCGCTGCAGCTGATCCTCTGGATCGTTCAGTTCTGTGAAGGCATTAGCCAATTCGCGTCCGGCACATACCACTTCAAATCTGTAGGTGAGATTGGGGTTGTCAGCCCGTCTTTTGGCAAGCGGCGACACTTCTATCGGATAATCCATGACTATAGTGGGTTGCACCAGACGGCTCTCTACGAACTCCTCATACGCTTCACTCATGCAGAAGCCGCAAGTAGCATCATCAGACACTTTCAGCCCTAACTTCCTGGAGGCCGCTACCGCCTCCGTCTGTTCGATGTTGAGGAAATCGACGCCTGTCTCCTTTAGGACTGCCTCAGCCATGGTAATCCGTGTCCAAGGGGGCGCAAAATCGATCTTATCTCCTTGATACTCCACTTCCGTAGTGCCCAACACTGTCTCGGCCACGTACGCCACAAGACCCTCTGTAAGATCCATCATATCGTAGTAATCTGCATAAGCTTCATATACTTCGATCGACGTGAATTCCGGATTATGCTTTGTGGAGATGCCCTCATTCCGGAATATCCGGCCAAGCTCGTACACCTTTTCAAACCCGCCTACTATCAAACGCTTCAGATGCAGCTCCGTAGCAATACGTAAGTATAATTCCATATCAAGCGCGTTATGATGCGTAATGAACGGTCGAGCTGCTGCACCGCCGGCGATCGCATGCATGCACGGTGTCTCAACCTCTAGGAAGCCTCTGGAATCGAGGTATTCGCGGATCGCCGATATTATCTTAGTCCGCAAAACAAAAGTCCTCTGCACTTCCGGATTGACCATGAGGTCAAGATAACGCTGGCGATAACGGGTATCCACATCGCGAAGCCCATGCCATTTTTCAGGCAACGGCCGTAGCGCCTTCGAAAGTATGCGGAACGAAGATATGGCTACACTGATCTCCCCGCGTCTGGTACGGAACACAGTCCCTGTAACTCCAATGATGTCGCCGATGTCCATCATTCCAAGCAACTCGTACAGCTCATCCCCTAAAGCATCGTGCTTGGCATAAAGCTGTATGCGACCGGATGCATCGACAATATCAAGGAATGAAGCCTTTCCATGGCCCCTCAAGGCCATAATCCGCCCAGCGATCGATACCTCTTCGCCCTCCAGCTCTGAAAAGTCCTCAACAATCTCAGCAGCGCAATGCGTCCTGACAAACTTGGAGCCATACGGGTCAATCCCGCGTGAGCGCCACTCCTCAACCTTCGCTTTCCTATGGGCAAGTTCATTCCCTAGTTCAGCGCCTTCAAATTGTCCTCCAAGTTCGTCCATTATCTTCACTCACCTTGCAATCTGAACTACTTCGTATCTGATTGTTCCCACCGGAACATTTACCTCCACAATACTGCCTACAGTCTTTCCTAGCACTGCACGACCAACAGGCGACTCGTTGGAAATACGATTTCTGCTAGGATTTGCCTCGGCTGAACCGACTATCGTATACTGTTCTACATCACCATGGTTCAAATCCTTCAAGACTACGGTGGAACCCACAGAAACCGCGTCGCCATCTCCATCAGGTCCTTCGATTATCTTGGCATTCCTCAGCATCTTTTCCAGCTGAGCAATGCGCCCCTCCACAAAAGCCTGCTCGTTTTTGGCATCTTCGTACTCAGAGTTGTCGCTGATATCTCCGAACTCTATGGCCTGCTTAATCCGGGCCGCTATATCCCTGCGCTTTGTCGTCCTGAGATACTCGAGCTCTTTTTCGAGGTTATGGAGGCCTTCGGGAGTGAGGATCACTTCCTTGTCAGACATCTATACCAAGCTCCCCTCAAACGTCAATTCCTAGCCACCATCTAGGATGATAACCATTGTATTCGCGCCCCGTCGGACAGATTCAAACCCGAAAGATCCATAAATCGCTGCAGTAAAAAAAGATGGCGCTCCCGCCAAAAGTCACGCCAATATTATGGCAAGCAGACCCCAGGTTGTCAAGAAGCCAGGGTCTGCCACACATGTATAGGTTCGCACATCTAATGGCAAAACTGCCATCTCGCCCTCATCAATACCTCACAATACGAGGCTTTATCTCGAGACATTGTACCATCGCCGTAAAATCCTCGTCACTAATATCCTCGACAGGTTTGCCGATCAACGCAACGAGTATTGCCTCGATAACGTTGACCCCGAATGAGCGCCCATTGATCTCTGGCGTCGTGGTCACCAGAGCGCTAGCTCCTCGCCGCCCTAGCTCATCAACGTCCTTCGAAGTCACCGTATTCGTAACGACTATCTTTCCGCTGATATCCTCAGGCAAATACTTGTATATGTAATGGAAGTCGCCTGCAATGACATGAGCGTCATTGTAGTATTTCTGAAACTTGGGTTTCTTGTCCTTTGGCCGCTTGCGACTGGCATTCTGTTCCTTGCCCGTTGGATAGAGCCAACTAAACGGGAGTTGAGTCATTATTGGCATGAATATAGGCGCCAACTTATATATGGAATTAAGTGAATAGAGCGGAATATGCATGCCGGTGCTGAACATCAAGTCTCCGTACACCATGTTGCACCCGAGCTCTTCAAAGGCCCGACCCATGCCTATCCGATCGATAACACACACCACGAATACATTCTTGCCGGCCATGGGTAGCTTTTCAACCTCGGCAGCATACTTCACTGCGTTATACTCCAAACTGCTCTTGAGGATTGTGCCGTCCACAAGCGGCGTCTTCTTTGCTGCCTGGGAAATCCTTTTTGCATCCCGAAAGACGTATCTCTTGCCGACCCCCGCCATGTAAAGATCGATGCCGCCCATTCCGAAAGCATCAACTTTTCCGTCGAGTTCGCTGATGAGCTCGACCGCTTTATTCATATCTCCGTCGGTCCCGATTCGCTCCACAAGGATATCCTCTCCGAGCAAGTTAACAGTGGCTGAATGGTTACGATCGGATGAGCCTATGCTAACACTGACAACGTGCTTCATGCCTTTTCAGCGCCTCCCCGCACAGCCTTAATGATGGAGATCATTTCCGCCACATCTATGTTGACATCCTCCTTGATTGGGGACTTTCCGATCACTACTGATGTTACCTTCTCACCTAGAATCGCCTCGATGAGACGGACCCGGAAATCTGAGCCAAGAAAAATCACCTGATCATACTGGTTAAAATCTGATATCTCGCGAATCACATCATTGAGCAGCTCTATTCCGGACCTGTCTTCTACGTAAGCCCAACGTTCCTCGTCATTCATGAGCCAAACGTAGTCAACCCCGGCTTTCTTCGCCAGTTGTTCTATCTCTTCTTTGTTCCCGATTGGAAAGCCGATGACCGCAACTCGTTCGCCCTTTCGAATCTCGCCGAGATTCTCAAGGCGCGACACGAATGATCTATCTGTTCCTAAGGCTGCAGCCACTTCAGCCTGGGACGCTCCGTTCTGTCGCATATCAAACAGCTTATCGAGGGCCCTGTCAATCCTGTCCCTGTCAACAACCTTGTCGCCAATGCGTATGAGATTCGTCAAGCCCACCCCCCGCAGAAGACAGACGTAGGAATGTTCACATCTATGTGCACACACCGATTTTACCAGAGGACGCACCTGCAAACAAGTGTTTTTCGGGTGTTTCCTTGCACAGACGCAGAACAAAACACCGCCCAGGCATGAGGCGGTCAAAGGCGACATTCCCTCCGCAACAGTCAATTGCCCACGAAACTGCTTCAAACGCCGTCCTCAAGTTGTCTCAAGTAAGCACTCATAATACTACGCAATGCTTCAGCGTCCTCCGAAGCATTTATTGCCTCGCGGATACGGGCTGCACCCCGAAGCCCTTTAATATACCAAGCCATGTGTTTTCGCATCTCGCGCACGGCTACCTTTTCCCCCTTGAGATCGACAGCGTCATCGAGATGGCGTAATGCCATAGAAATCCTATCGCGGGGCTGAGGTTGAGGAAGATGCGTGCCTGTAGCCAGATAATGCAGACAATCTCGGAAGATCCAAGGGTTACCCAGTGCCCCACGGCCGATCATAACCCCGGCGCACCCCGTGCTCTCCAGCATTTCGAAAGAATTCTCGGCGCTGATTACGTCCCCATTGCCGATCACTGGCACATCCACCGCATGAGCGACTTGAGCGATTATGTTCCAGTCAGCATCGCCACTGTAGCCCTGTTCACGCGTCCGGCCATGAACGGCGACCCCGTCCGCCCCAGCATCCACGCAACCCTTGGCAAACTCGACAGCGTTCACGCTGGAGTCATCCCATCCCTTGCGGATCTTGACTGTAACAGGAACGTCAACCGCCTGCCGCACAGCTGCAACAATAGCCCACGCTCTCTCAGGATCCCGCATCAACGCCGAACCCTCACCGTTGTTCACGATCTTAGGCACAGGACATCCCATGTTGATGTCGATCACGTCTGCTCCGCCATCCATCACAATCCGAGCTGCGCTGGCCATTACACGCGGATCCGACCCGAAGAGCTGTATGGCAATGGGGTGCTCGTCTTCCGAGACATGCAGCATGTCCAGGGTGCGCCGATTTCGATATACTAGGGCCATGCCGCTGATCATCTCCGTATAGACAAGGGCACAGCCCATCTCTTTGCATATCCGCCGGAAGGGGGCATCGCTCACGCCAGCCATTGGCGCAAGCACAAGCGGATTCATCAAGCGCACGCCGCCGATGGCAAAACCATCGGCAAGAACGGAATCGGGCTCCCGCCGAAAAGAGGAGTCACTGGCGCTTAGAGCCATTGGATCTCGCCTTTCTTACCTGTCCTGCGACCATGCGATCTACTTCTGCCACGATGGCAACGCCGTCCTCGCGATACACTTCAGAGATTACCCTGCCCCTTGCTCTGATCAGTCCTAGCACGGGATCACCGTAGGGCACGAGCTCCTCGATCCTCACCCTCCAGCTGGATAACTCCTCCGATATCATCTCAGCAAGATCATCGAGCCCGTCGCCTGTTACTGCGGAAACGGCAACACTTTTCGGGTAGGCATGATGCAGCCTCTCTATCATCGGGCCCGATTCGGGCAAATCTGATTTGTTGAGCACAGTGATGACCGGATGGTCCGCGGCATCGATCTCGCGCAATACATCAAAGACGGCTTCGCAATGCTCCACTGCCTGCGGGTGAGAAGCGTCGACCACGTGCAACAGCATATCAGCATCCACGACCTCTTCCATCGTGGCCCGGAACGCCATTATCAAATGATGAGGCAGTTTCTGTATAAAACCAACGGTATCCGTGAGCAAGAGCGCCTGCCCGTCAGGGAGCGTGTATCGACGAGTCGTCGGATCGAGGGTGGCAAAGAGCTTGTCCTCTACAAGGACTTCAGCCCCGGTAAGGGTGTTGAGCAAACTTGACTTGCCTGCATTGGTGTAGCCCACCAACGCAACAAGCGGGAGATCGGCATCACGCCTCTTTTGCCGCTGCACCGTGCGGCGCTGCCTGACCGTCTCAAGCTCGCGGGTGATGCTGGATATACGGTTTCTGATCGTCCTGCGGTCCGCCTCAAGTCTGGTCTCTCCAGGCCCCCGGGTACCGATACCGCCCCCAAGCCGCGACATCTCTGTCCCTCGGCCAGCCAACCTTGGAAGCATGTAATTGAGTTGCGCCAACTCAACCTGGAGTTTACCTTCAGATGTCGCAGCACGCTGAGCGAAAATATCGAGGATCAGCTCAGTCCTGTCGATTATTCGCCCTTCTATGATCTCCTCCAGATTTCGCTGTTGCGCAGGAGTCAGTTCGTCGTCGAAGATGACGAGGTTGGCCTCTGTCGCCGACCGAACCATCTCGATCTCCCGAGCTTTGCCCTCTCCCACGTAATAAGCGGGATCAGGTTTGCCCTTCTTCTGGATGACTGTGGCGACCACGGCTGCCCCAGCAGTTTCAGTCAAATGTGCCAGTTCTCCTATGGAGTCTTCTATGTTCCACGCAGAAGGAGCGGCGGTCTCCAGGCCCACCAACACCGCCCTTTCCATATTGTCGCCTGATCCGGAATGCAACGAGCTGTTGTTTGCACCCTCAAGGCTGAAACTGGTATTCAACATATCACCCCGCTGAGCCTAAGAATGATTCCTCTCCCATAAAATGCGCAGCCCTATTAGCGTCAAGTTTTGATTGACCTCATCGATATGATCTGACTCAAGAGATATCACTTCCGCAAGCCCTCCAGTGGCAATCACTTTCGGATCGCCCCCAAGCTCCTGCTTTATTCTTCGGACGATCTCATCAACCTGGCCCACGAAGCCGTATAGGATTCCGGCCTGCATGCTTGAAACTGTGTTCTTGCCTATAACAGACTGCGGCTTCGTCAACTCCACCCTAGGAAGACGGGCCGCCCTCATATACAAAGCTTCAGCTGATATCATAATCCCGGGGGCGATAGCGCCGCCAAGGTAATCGCCTGTTTGACCAATAGCACAAAAAGTGGTGGCGGTGCCGAAATCTACAATAATTAGAGGACCGCCGTACAGCTCGTACCCGGCAACGGCATTTACGATCCTGTCGGCCCCCACTTCTTTCGGGTTTTCGTATCTTATGGAAATTCCCGTCTTCATCCCCGGCCCTACAACTTCAGGATCGCACCGAAAGTACCTGCGCGACATCTTCGCAAGTTCCGTGATTATCGGAGGAACGACTGACGAGATAATCACTCCGGAAATCGCAGCCCCATCGATTTTCGCATGGTCAAGCAATTCCAGCAAAAGCATGCCCCATTCATCAGCAGTCCTTTGCCTGTCTGTGGATACTCTGTAGTCTGCAAGGAGTTCTTCGCCATCGAATACACCTAGCACAGTATTGGTATTGCCCACATCAATTGCGAGAATCATCCGACCACCCTCTCCGCGCAATTATACCATACAGCGATCTCGTCCATCATGTGCCCTAATCTCCTGTACATTCGGTTTTGACATGGGAGGTGCATGGACGTAGAATATGCTAAGAGCAGGAGGTGCTAAATTGCAGCACATCTGTAATGCAACACTTCTAGGGCTTGCAGCGGGCGTCCTCGGCACAGGGTTCGGCGCTTTTCTGACAGCAGCATCGGGGACTCCCAAGCGGCGCACTCTCTCGACGCTCATGGGGACAGCCGCCGGAGTAATGCTGTCAATAGTCTTCCTCGACCTTATCCCCGAAGCCATAGAAATAGGCGGGGTTGCGCAGACAGTAGGCGGTTTTTTGCTCGGCGTCGGGGCCACAGGAATCATGGATCTTCTGATACCCCATTTCCACTTCGTCTCAGAAGACTGTAAGCAGAATCGGTTTCTCAAAGCAGGGCTTCTCACGGGGATCGGAATTGCCATGCACAATCTGCCGGAGGGGTTGGCTATTGGAGCGGGTTACGCTCATGGCAACTCGCTTGGCCTTTCAGTGGCTCTCACCATTGCCATTCACAACATCCCGGAAGGCATGGCCATGGCTGCACCCATGTGTGCAGGAGGCGTTGGCAGAAAGCAAAGCACACTATATGGCGCCCTCGCAGGTCTGCCAATGGCGTTAGGGGCATTTGTAGGCGCTGCTATCGGAAACATCTCCAATGGCATGCTCGCCGTCTCTCTGGCTTTTGCTGGAGGCGCCATGGTGTTCATCACCGCTGACGAGCTCATACCTGACGCTCAGGAATTCGCTGATGGACACTCTGGAACCTTCGGAATAGTGATCGGAATACTCGCAGGCATGCTGCTCATTTACGGATACTAAAGGCATAGGAGCGTGGTGCTGATGTCAGGAAAGCCAGTCAACTGGATAACTCGAACAGCAATTCTGTTGGCTATGACCCTCGCGTTTCAGGTGGTCTTCAAGTTGCCTCAAGCATTTACCGGACCCGTAGTCAACATGTTTCTATTCCTCTCAGTCATCCTCGTTGGCATGTGGAGCGGAGCCGTTATAGGCCTTGCAACGCCGCTTGTCGCATGGATGGTAGGGATAATGGCGGCAGGGCCCCTGGTCCCCGTTATCCAGCTAGGAAATGCATCTTTGTGCATCATCTTCGGCCTCATAGACGAAACAGGCAAAGGCAAGAGTCTGTCCATCCGCATTCTAGGTATCGCGGTCGCTTCTGTGATCAAGTTTCTCTTCATCTCATTAAGCGCCAAACACCTTCTGTCATTGCCTGAAGCAGCCGCGAAAGCCATGGGCTCCCCGCAGCTCTTCACGGCGCTGGCAGGAGGCGCCCTCGCAGTGCTTGTATCTGAGGCGCTGCTCAGAACTGGAGCAGTCACGGATAGATACGGGACGACAAAGAAAACAACCAAATTCTCATAGCGCGCAAATATACTAAGCATGCCGTCTCCATGAGCGGGAACTTTTTTATGACCTTTTGCATAGCTTGTAGTGTTCAGGTTATCACCGCTCGCAGGAGGCGGCATGAATGCATTATACAGTCCAAAGCGGAGATACTCTATGGCTCATAGCGCAGAGATTCCGCCATGACTATCGAGCGATAGCACAAGCTAACTCCATAGAAGAGCCGTACGACGTGCGTCCCGGGCAAGTGCTTCACATCCCGCGAAAGCACAGGCTGATCGGGTTTGTGCCCGATTACGCGGTTGCGGAAGGGATCGCAGACGCCCTCGCGTCTCCGGAACCTTTCAATGAAATCATATACACTTTCATCCGCATACAACCAGATGGGACAGTGAGGGCGGCCGCCCTGGATCGCGCACTCCAAATCCTTCGGGCAAGGCGCACACGCGTGTTGGCCGGAGTCACCAACCAGTCGGATGCCACCTATTCTAGGGAGGCGGTTACCGCAACCCTGCTGGCAGACGATAGCCGTTCACATCTTGCAGCATCGATTGTGGAAGCTGTCACCACCTGTTGCCTCGACGGGGTTTGCATCGACTTCCAGCAAATCGATGCAGATCATTGGGCCATGCTGCCCAAGCTAGCATGCGAAATCCGTTCCAGGTTCACTAGACTCAGCCCCTACTACACCATTGCAATAGTATTCCCGCACGATTGGCGCGACCATGGGCTTGACTTAGCCTGCATGGCTCAATATGCCGACTTAATGATAATGGAAGGCTACGAGAAAGGGGCGGACTCCGTCGAAGGCCCACCGACTCCCGTGTCATGGCTGGAAGAGAATGTGAAGGCCGCTATAGACAAGATCGGGACCGGCAAACTCACTGTCGCGCTTGGCATCTACGGACTCGATTGGACCGATGACGAGGGCGCAGCTTATCTGAGAGTAGAAGCAGCGGAGCGGATATCACGGGAAACTGGCGCCTTGATCAAGCGCGACCAGCATGATGGGACTTCGGGATTTGTCTACCACGACGCTTCAGGCAGGTTGCATCGGGTTTGGTATGAAGATCTCATGTCTTTGGCTGTCAAATTGGATACCCTTTCCAGACTAGGCATTAACAAAATAGCGATATGGCGTCTGGGGGCCATCCCCTATGATTCTCTCAGCCTCGTAGCACAGGCCGGCATGTGGAGTTAGCGATAGCCCATGCCGGTCCCGATTTTCATGGAGAACGCGACGCAATCCGATCGCGCCCTCAACTTGCCGACGGAGCAACAACTGAGTGAAGAACATGGACAAGCTCGATGTCCTGCCGCACTGCGCAGGGCCTTGGCTACGCAACATGCAAGTGGCCAGTACACTCTTTGGTTCGCCCGAAAATCAGCAGATCGGGGCCTTCCCTGTTTCGCCACGGCCATTGCCAAATCTTCACTCTAGCTAACCCCATGTGTCATCTCTGGCGAAGTGCCATCATGAGCATCCCTCCGCTCTTCCGCCTAGCCCTGGGAAAACACCCATGCGCACAACCATCATCAGCAGATTACTACTAGCCTTATGGAATTGGAAGGATAATAAGGCTATAATCGATATGCGGAAACATAGAATAACAAATGATCGGGAGGGGAGCACATGCGCATCACTATTCTGGACATCTTCTGGCTTCTTATCATCGTGTGGAGTTTCGTGCCATTGCTTTCTCGACAGACACGAGATTCTCATAGATATCGTGTCATACGGAATTTCGAGAAGAGAAGACGATCCCGAGTCATCACGCTGATACACAGGCAAGAATCGACAAACCTATTCGGGATGACCTTCGGCCGCCATATCGATATTGAGGACTCGGAACAGGTTCTGCGGGCGATAAGGCTGACTGACCCGAACGTTCCCATCGATATTGTCCTCCATACTCCGGGAGGACTCGTCCTGGCCACGGAGCAGATTGCCCATGCCATAAAGAATCATCCGGCCAAAGTTACAGTATTCGTCCCTCACTACGCCATGTCAGGCGGCACACTTATCGCCCTGGCTGCCGACGAAATAGTTATGGATCCCAATGCCGTGCTTGGCCCAGTTGACCCTCAAATAGGCTCATATCCCGCAGCATCGATACTTTCCGCTGTGGCCAGAAAGCCGGTTGCCGAGTTAGATGACCAAACCCTAATACTCGCGGATGTATCCGAGAAAGCATTGAAGCAAGTCCATGGCCTCATTATGAAGATCTTGGCGGACAAGATGCCGCCCGAAAAGGCTGCAGAAATTACGGATCAGCTTTCTACTGGGCGCTGGACTCATGACTATCCAATTACATGTGAAGAGCTCAAACAGATGGGCCTTTCGGTACGCACAGACATGCCTAGGGAGATATACGATCTCATGGAGCTTTACCCGCAAGCTGCTTCCCGGAAAAGGCCATCAGTGGGGTATATACCGCTTCCCTACGGTGTCCGCGGTGAACAGCCTAAGCAACGCGACTGACAACGCATACATAGACTATGCTATGACCTCGGCTCAGCTGAGCCCGTCTGTACGCCTTAAAAGCCTTCTGCGGCTGGATGCTGGCTTGTGGACAACATTCAAAGCTTGGTTGGGCCGATTCATGTTCTACTCTCCTACCGTTAGATTTCGGATCGAATCCGATGGCTAATTGGCAGCAGAGTAATTCCTGGTGAGGTTCTTTTCGACTGACGCACGGATGACCGGGCTAACAATGACGCAAATCCGAAGCAAGCCTCGGCTTAGCTTCGGATTTCGGGGCGAAGGCTTGCCCAGCTCGTGTACGTTAAGACAATCGAATTCGTCGCGTGAAGGCAGCATCAACAATATCAATACGGGAGGCTCCACTAACATTGTCAGATCTTCTGTCGCCGCTTTGTGTAAAGAATATGAGCTTGAAAAACCGCATAGTCATGCCGCCAATGGCAAGCAACACTGCAACTCTTGAAGGCATGGCAACTGAAGCTACGTTCAGCTACTATGAAGAGCGCGCGGATCGCGGGGTAGGACTGATCATCGTAGAGCATACGTACGTGCTCAAGTCGGGCAAATACCGAGAAAGGCAGCTCGGGATAGACTGTGATGACCATGTAGGCCCCCTCAGCGAGCTAACTCGGCGCGTTCACGCCTGCGGCGCCGCAATTGGCATTCAGATCACCCATGCCGGCGCCGCCACCCGCAGCAGCACAATAGGGCAAAGGCCTTTGGGTCCTTCGGTCGTCCCGCTTTCACCCGAACACGAGGTTCCATGTGAAATCGAGCGCAGCTTCATACCGCATCTTGTGAAAGCATTTGTGCAAGGCGCCAAACGCGCAGTTGCCGCCGGATTCGACATGGTCGAACTCCATGGGGCACATGGCTACCTACTAAACCAGTTTCTTTCTCCCATCACCAACATTCGATCGGATGAGTATGGGGGGAGTCGAGAGGGACGTCTCCGTTTTCCTCTCGAAGTCGTGACGGCGGTCTGTTCGGCAGTCGGACCTGACGCAGCCATATTCTACAGGCTGGGGGCTGACGATGGCGTTCCTGGCGGGCTCACAATCGATGACACATGTTGGGCCGCACAAAAACTGGTAGCAGCGGGAGTCGACGCTATCGACGTCTCAGGTGGCCTCGGTGGCGCCAGCTTGCCGGGATACACAGGCGAGGGCTACTTTGCGCCGCTCTCTGAGGCAATAAAAGGCGCAGTGGACGTTCCGGTGATGGTAACGGGTGGCATAACAACTCCAGAAGCCGCCGACTCGTTAGTCCGTCAAGGCAAAGCAGACCTTGTAGGCGTGGGAAGGGCCCTTCTGGCCAATCCCAGTTGGGCTCAAAATGCCATTCAGACCCTGCGAAGCTAGAACTCCGCAAAGCCATCGATATAGCAAAAGAGAAGGGCCTTCATGGAGCCGAGCTAACTCAGGCATCCAATCACAAGATGTCCTTCAATTGATCCAGCCGGCGTATCTCGTAGTCAACCTCTAAGCCCGTGCCATTTTCAATGCCATGTGGATTGTACCAGCATGTTGCGATGCCAAAGTCCTTGCCCCCACGCATGTCCGAAGTGAGCGAATCGCCGACTATCATCGTTGTGCTTCGACACTCCTGTCCCAGGGTCTTCATTGCATATTCAAAGATCTCGGGACGGGGTTTGCTGTACCCCACCTCCTCCGAGATGATCAGCTTGTTGATGTATGGTGTGAGCGGAGAAGCCTGAAACCTCGATATCTGGACTTCCTTGATTCCATTGGTCAATATGGCCAGCTTGTAATAGGGAGCAAGGTAGCGGCAGATCTCCTCTGCCCCGTCTATGAGCCAGGCACCCCCGGCGAGATGCGAGAGGTAATGCTGGGCGAATTCCTCCCAGTTACACTCTGCATCTGATCCGATTTCAGAAAGAAGCCTCCTGAACCTCTCCACCCTGATCTTTGAGGAAATGATCATGCCCTCCTCAAGCTGCCTCCAGAGCGACGAATTGATAGCCCTGTATCGTTCCAGCAAAGGTTGATCGTATCCTAGTCCATGTTGGCGACAAGTTTGCTCAAGTGCATACCGTTCCGCCTTGTCGTAATCGAATAGCGTTCCATCAGCATCAAACAGAATCAATTCATATTTCATCGCTCATATGCCCTCCGCAGCCCGTGAACTGGCTCGTTCGTTCAGCACCACAATGTTAGCATTCATGCCACGGAGGTTCAATGCGCAAAGAGATCTTCGCTCCGCTCAGATAAGATAGAAAGACGCAACTATGCCTGCAATGCTTGCACATATAACAACCCCGTCCCACCAGTGAAAAGGGATTCTCCGGCGGTAAGTTCGGTCAGAGTAAAGGCCAAAACACCTGCCTTCCATAGATATGGCGAGGGAATCAACCTTGCTCAGGGCAGTCACAATGACTGGAACGAAGGTGTGCTTGGCCATGAGGAATATCCCTTTCGGCGTGGGGCGATCCACTTCCATCCCCCGCGCCATCTGCGCCTGAAGTACCGTATTTGCCTGCGTTTTGAAGTATGGAACGAAACGCATTGCGGCAAGGAGGGCGAATCCGTATCTGTATGGGAGGCCGGCCTGCATGAGAGCGTAGGCAAAATCCTCCGAGCTAGTGACACTTACAAAGAGATGGCTTGCCAGGACCACATTGAGAAAGCGCAAAGACATCAAAGCTCCGTTGGCAATCCGAGTTTGCCAAGGCACATCACATACCAAAGCGATCTGGCTAGCGAAAAGGATGATGCCAAACATGAATATGCCTCTCGTCCGCTGCCACAAGATGGCCGGTCTCACCTTAGTGAGAAGATGCCCAATGAGAATAAGGCCAAAACAAATCAGGGCATGCAAAGGCTCCTTAAGCCGCAAAGCTACTGTACAAGCCGACACTAATACGATCAGTTTAGTGATGGGGTTCAGTTTGCTGACAGCAGTTGAGCCGTCAGAATCTGCCGGGAAGGTAATCATGTTCGCCCCTCCTTTCAAGCTCAGCTACAGCCTCGTAAGGAGGAGCGTCTATCTGAATCTTTCCATCACGCATGAAAAGGATCCTGTCGCAACACCTGGTCATGATATCGGGATCATGGCCTATGATTAAGACTCCAACGCCCTCTGAAGCAAGCTCATCCAGAATGCACATGAGATCGCGGGCTCGCGATACATCCTGCCCGGCAAAGGGTTCATCGAGCAACAGGAGACTTGGGTTGGATGCCATGGTTGACGCGAGGTTGAGTCGGCGCTTCTGGCCGTAGCTCAGTAGTAGCGGATGGGAATCGCGGTAACTAGAGAGTCCGAATGAGTCAAGGAGCGCATCTGCGCGAGGACGGCACTCTTCTTCAGTGTCACCTTGACATAAGGGACCTATGACCACCTCCCTCCACACACAGTCCGTAAACAGCTGGTGGTTTGGATTCTGAAATATCATTCCGATTCTTCTGGCCCGGGCTGATACCGGCTTGTTGGTGATATCATCCCCTTCAAGCAGTACTCTGCCTGACGAGGGCCGTAAGAATCCCATAATTGTATGGAGCAAAGTCGTCTTGCCGCTTCCATTGTCGCCCATCAGTCCCACAATCTCACCTCTGCAAACCTCCAAATCTACATCGCGAAGCACAGTTCTCTCGCCATAGGCTTGCCAGAGGTTCTGCACTCTGAGCAAAGGCTCGCCAAAGCCGTGAAGCGATCTGTGGCTGTGTGGGAGCTGATCCAGGATCTCCTCTTCGAAAGCGGCACCGCCGATAGGCCCATCGTACGTGAGAGAACCCCTGTCAAGATGGATCACCCGTTCCAGTGCATGGCTAAAACGCCATGGTTTATGTTCCAGTATCAAGAGTGTCAACCTACTATCCGCATCCCGCATCCTCGACACAAGCTCGATAAGTTCACGGGTGGCACGCGGATCAAGATAGGCTGTAGGTTCATCCAAAATCACGAGATCAGGTTCCATGGCCAGCACTGCAGCGAGGGCAACTTTCTGCTTCTCTCCTCCAGAAAGCTCAGTCAACTTGCGCCCCCGAAGATGAGATACTCCTGTCGTTGCCAACGCCCTGTCAAGGCGGCTTTCGACCTCATAAGGCGAACAACGGAGATTCTCAGGCCCAAATGCAACCTCATCCTCCACGCACATGGTGCAGAACTGCCCTTCAGGGTCTTGCTGCACAAGGCCCACATGCTGTGCAATCCGGTAAACGCTGGCTTCTCGCTGATTAATGCCGCAAACCCTTATGCTGCCTGCTACTTCAGCCCCAATGGCATGAGGAACAAATCCTGCCAAGCAGAGCGCCAATGTAGACTTGCCACAGCCGCTAGGGCCAGTCACAATGACGCTCTCGCCAGGTTCAACTATGAGGTCAATATCTTTTAGAGCGAGTTCGGAGGAGCCATAATACCGCACTCTAAGGCCGGAAATGTCAATCATCCTCGCACACCACGATCCTGGATACCATCCTGACCCAATAGGCCCCCTCGTACCCTGTGGCAATCAACCTGAGCGTTTCGTCATCCTGCGCCAAAATGACATCTTGACGGCGCATAACATCATCGAGGTCGAACACGGCGTAATACCCATCAGAAGCAACAACCTGAATCTCTGTGGCCGACTCGCCCACGCCTGCGCGTTCAAGAATCGCAGTCAAGGGCACTCCTGTGTAATCCGTGGGAGGTACGTGGGTGACTGCACCCTTGAGCTCAGCGACGACCGTGACATTGTCGTCTTCAAAATCAATAGGTCTGTAATTGTAAGCTTGAGCCACCGTGCCCTCGACACGGCATGTAGGCCCATTCCAGAAAGGTTCGAAGACGCATGCATAGTAGTACACTGCTCCGCCGGCCAAAACCAGCACTAGCGCAATGGCAACGCCCATGCGGACAACTGGCGGTCGATGGACGCTCCTTCGCTCTTCATCGACCTTAAGTATGTGGGCGGATGACACAGCATCAAGCACGCCTGCAGTGAAATATCCCCCGAACGCTGCCCCCGATGCGAAGGCAAAAGCGGTTATCAGCCCCACATAGCCCATTGATACCCCTGAAAAGTACAGGGCCTGGAATATGAGCACGTTGGAAGCAGACGAAATCCCGCCAGCGAGGCACATTGCCCCAAGGGAAGGGTTACTTCCCGAAGGCAACAACACGACATCAACAAGAATTCCCTCAACAGCTGACACAATTACAATTGGAAATCCGTGGGTGCTGCCGGCAAACATCTCGACTATCCCTTTAAGGATCCCAGTAAGGGATGCCGCTCCCGTTCGCCCCACAATCGCCCTGGCAAACACGAACCAGAATACATGGAGTCCTGCCATCCATTGACCGGCACCAAAGGGCACACCGAAAGCCTTGTTCATGAGGTTTCCCAGATAACCAACGTAAGTGCTGAGGACGCCCCCAGCGGCGCTAATAGCCGCAATAAGGACGAGATCTCGCGTACTGAAATAGTAGGCTTTCCGCATTGGTCCTGGATTCATCCATGTCAGCCCTCCACACAATACTGCCCTGGCGAACGGTTACCAATATTGCAGATCAACAAAGTACTGTGCGCTATATGCCCTCTAACCTGATTTCAACTACCTGCTTCACTTGGTGTTTCTTCGAAGGCAGATCTTCTCCGACAAGCCGCAGCGGGCCATCGTTCTTCGACAGATACTGACCGTTTTTCTTGTAGGCGAGTATTATTCGATCGTTTCTCGCCATCAGGCCCGAATCGAGTTCTGCAGAGAAACCGTCCGCTGAAACCACTACAACTCTGTAACCCTTGCGTGCAAGAGAATCATTGAAGCGGTAATGCCCGGCAGGCAAGTCCCCTCCGTCCATCATGGCCACCCAGATCCAGAGCGGAAGTCCCTCGTACGTCGAATTGCTACCGTCTTTTTCAGTTGTTTCCCACTTGACACCCGGATGAGGAGTGCTAGGACAATTGACGGTGCTCTCGAAAGTGGCTCGGTCAAAATACGTCTTCTCTATTCCATTAAGCTTAATCATCCAATCGTCCACCCCGGGAACGACTTCTATCTTGGCCACCGATTTCGCCCAGAAATGTCCGTCAGTGATCGCGGTTTTCTCCTTGTCCATAAAGACTATTCTCGGGAGTTTGTCAGCGGAGTCCCGATCCGACTCATAGGCCAAATACATGGCAACTCCGCCGATGCGCAAAGCCCTTTGCTGATTGTCATATGTGAGAATTCCTCCGCAAACCTGAGCATAGCTGTAAGTCATCGCGTACCCGTCACGAGATGTGACGCGAATGGCTTGGCCTTGATCGATGCCTCCAACCTTCTTGAGTATTTCTTCCATCGGTACGCCTTTGTAAAGCGCAGGCCCCTCTATTCGCCCTGTAGTTCTAAGGAAAGCAGCTTTAGCCGACACAGGTTTCATCCTGCCAAAATCGGTCTCTGTCAAAGTGACGCTTCTCTGTCCCGATACTACTTCGACCTTCCAGTTGTTCTGGGCCTGTGCAGGCATCCAGAACACGGGCATCGCCATAAACCCGACCACAAAAGCGAGAAACACGACCAACGCTAGACGGTTCTTCCTCATACAATAACCTCCTCCATTTTCGGTTACCAACACACGCAAACGAAGGCTAATCCTTGACCTCAACACGTCTTACACTCCGCGCCCATCTGGCGCCGGCAGACTCATACACATTCCACCCCTGCCCGGGCATGGATGTGTCTGCACAGTCCTCATTGCTATATACCCCGTCCGGAGACGCCATAACAAGCCTCGGAGACTCCGGCCACTTTGGCGAAGTGGCGCCGTCCTTTTCGTAAGCCAAAATCATCGGGCCCTGTATCTCTGCCCACAGCTCAGAAGGGTAGAGATTCTCGTATGCATAATCCTGAGCATATCCATCAGCACATGTCACCACGAGGGTCTGTCCTGGAACCATCCCCCCGACCATTTCGACGAGACGGCTTACAGGAACCCCCACGTAAAGGCCCTTCCCACCAAGGTTCTCGAATTTGTTCTCGAAAGCGGCCTCAACCTCCAAGGTTTCCATCAGCGCCAGCTCGCCGAGGCTCAACTCGATCTCCCCAGCGGGGCCTACCAACGTCAAAGAAGGCTCTTCAAACTCCACTTCCACTTTCTTGGCTTCTATATCCACCTGGTCACCGTCAACCTTGACCAAGACATAGTGGTAGAATCCGCCCTCTTCTTCCGGGGCGTATAAGAGAGCTCCCGCGCCGCCTGTTGTCACATACTCGACCCCATCGCGCTCTTCATGGCTGAACATGTGGACATGCCCACTGAACACGGCCAAAACACCGCTCTCTCTGAACAGCTTCTCCAGCTCGAACGCCTGCTCGGAATCGAGGAAGCAGTGATCTCCTCCAGGACGAGGGTCATACAGCGGCACATGCATGAAGACGAATTTGTGGCCATCCTTGGACAGCTCGTTCCTGAGCCACTCCGTTTGCTCCGTGTCGATGCTCCCCTCGGAGGCATCTAAGCCTATGAACCTGTACCCTTCATGTTCGAACGAGTAGTACGGCGGATCGTTGACGAGCTGAGCAAAGCACTCTCGTCCTTCTCCGCGAACATCGTGATTTCCAGGCACAACGTAAAAAGGCATTCTGAGCTTCTCCGCACCGAGCAAGAAATCATCGTACTGAGCCCTTGTGCCCGATGCAACCATGTCGCCACAATGAAGCACGAAATCAGGACGGTCGGAGTTTACCCCGTCCATCACGACATTCCAGACTTCGTTCCGCCCCTGGTTGTCACCGACGACGGCAAAGACATAGCTTCGGCTACCAAACCGAGGCCACAAGAAAATGAATGCCATAGCTATAATGCAGATGGCGGCGAATACGATGAGTGCGATCTGTCTCTCCCTACGGCTCCCATATTCTCTGCGCTCACCTTGCCGTCCTTTGTATTCCTCCACCTTCCCACCTCCGCTTACAGCCGTTCTGTAGGGGCCTTGCAATGCCCCAAAAGTCTCCTGGAACTGCAGCAGGCAAATGTCGATAGTTTATGACAGAATGGGCCGGGCGCCACAGAAAGGTGGCAGACCCCGGCCCGAGAATCCGGTGTTTGCTCTCCTTTCCAAATCGGGAAGCACACCCATTTCCAGATACGCCCTATCGGCCCACACGCCGCAGCTCCGTTTCAGGCCTGAGCCCAAGGCCTGTGGGCTCGGACAAGCAATCTCATTGACTATTCGACGGCGTAACCACACGTCCCTACAATCGCAACGCTTCTTGCCTCTGCATCGATTCACTTCTGCCTTCATGGATAGAAAAACACGCACCCTGCAAAAGCCCTTCAATGAAATGCCCTGCGCCATAGGCCTTCACAGACTTCTTCTAAGCAACAATGCCATTGTCGGGCCACAAATGAATTTTCCTAATTGGTGTCGCGCTCAACCGAACTGATCGCCATGCCTACACCAGATCCCAAGGCAACAATGGATGTCTCGTGGTCAATAAGAGGTGGCGCACCCGAAGTCTGAGGCAGATACCCCCGGATGGTCATGTTGTGGCCCAGCCTAGCAGCTTCGTCTTTCTGCATGTGGACCGTAAAACGGTCTGGCGCAGATTGCATCAGCATAGGTAGCCGCAGCCATCTTAACACGTGGCCGTCATTGATGTGATGAGCTCTGGATTGGAAGGTCCACGCAGTAGAACGCGCCCGCTCGAACAAGATTGCTGCCTCACCTTACTTGAGCGGGCGACCTTTTTCAGTCTGAAGTAGTGGCGCAGATCACGTCGGAAAATGCGTCCGCCTTTCCAGGTGCCCCCTGTCTATCGCCTGCACCATATTGAAACTCGCGTTACCGCAAAGCTGGATCTTGCTAGTTTGAAACTGGAGTGCTGATCGAAGGCTATTCAGTCTTCTGAACCCGGCGGAAAAGCCATACGCACCCCGAGCTTGAGTGGGCGCCCTCCGCCGATGATATCGACAGTCACCTCGTAATCCTTCTCCGGAAGACTCATCTCCAGACCCGGAATTCTCAGGATGTAATCTGCTTTCGGGTCAAGAGAAGAGATCCTGTCCAGGCTAGTGTCAACCTCCGTGTCTGACTCGAGATAAGCAGGATTCGAGACTGCCTTTGTTATCAACACCTTAAAATCGCTTGCATCTTCATCAGATACATTGCGAACTGTTGCCTCCACATCAAAGGCTCCCCAGATCCGTCCATCTGGGTACGCTTCATCCGATATGGCGGCGATCATCATCACTTCTCCGGGGAGGCGATTCTGCATCTCGCCATATTCTCCACTTAGTCCTAAGCTTTGCAGAATGGAAAAGGCGGCATCTCTGGCCTCTTTAGGAGGAAAGCCGGTGTTCTCCCTGGTCCATACATCTAGCGTGACACCATCGAGCGGAACAAGGCAGTGGGTTTCAGGCCTGGTAGGCGCGGCTATGTACGATTGAGATTCCCCAGTTTCAAAGCCGCGCTCAGAAGCTGATTCATCTGAGTGCACCGGCACTGATATATCGAAAACAACTCCCCATCCGGCCGCAACAGCCACCTGCATGGAGGAGAGTATCACCCAGTTTTCAGAGAGCAAGCTCGTAAGGTCCCGTTCTCCCTGAGGCAGCTCTGGGAGCCTCTCTATTCCACCCACTGTGAATCCTTCCGCTACAAACCTTACTCCTCCATCCACGTTCGGGACCATCCGCCAACCTTCGGGAAGATCCGCTTGCCAACAGAACGCAGATTCAGAAACGCCAGTCTCATCGTGATCCGTCGGATGCATGTCCGAACGTCCGAACACCGACAGCGCAATTAAGGTAATTATGATTGCAATGAGCAAAACTGCGCCGTACCAGACTGGATTAATTCGATATCCGCTCTGATCACGATCTGGCATAAAGATCCTCCCTTCATGACCATTCTACGCCATGTGCTAAACTCCGCTAGCCTATCTTCCTTATCAATGATAGGCAATCGCCACACACATGCTTCCCCTTGAACGTCCTTATTCCCTCAGTATTGCCGCAGAACGTGCAGAAGGGCCTGTACCTCTTGAGCACTATGGTCTCCCCATCAACACTGATGGACACAGGGTCATCTTCGTGAATCTCCAGCGACTTTCGGACTTCCATAGGTATCACGATTCGCCCCAACCCATCAACCTTTCTTACAATGCCTGTAGAACGCAATTGTAATCCCCCCTATACTGGCTAGCTTGCGCCATATGCGCGCAGGTCGACAAAGCCTGGATCATTGGGTTCGCCGCGTCTTTACGCATGCACATACCCCATCTTGAATAATTTCGCTAATTTTCTCGTGACTCCTCCCGAGAGGATGAGAAAACATGCAACAGTCCATCGCAATTTAGCGGCGGCGTCGATATCTCAAACCCCGGACCTCGTCACAACAATTCCAGGCCCCCATCGTTCTCCGGCTGTCAGCACAAGAGCCCTACAATAGGGCGTTATCGGATATCTATAGAACCCAGTATTGAACGGCACTTGATATGAAGCGATTTGCTCGAACCGCCCGGAACACTGCGCACGAAATCACGGTTGACCAATCCACCGCAGGCAGAATGTCCAAATGCCTCCACATTGCCCAAAACAGCCGTTCCTTCACATTTGACAGACAGCTCAGGCGGGAGCACCACATGTACGCAGCCGAGAACTGCTGTGATGTCGAGGCGTGTTTCTTCGTCAGGAATCCGTGAAGCCGACAAATCCAGCACAACACTGCCAAGGATCGCCATGTACGAACTGCTCCGCAGCTCCAAACCTGGTTGCCCATGATCGATTCTGCTCAACACCGCCCAGTTTGTCTTGCCTTCAGGAGCAGGTTCACCCGATGATCTCACCATTGCCAGGCCGATGAATATGGCAACAATCGCCCAGAACACTCCGCCGGCATACCCCGTGCTCCAGGGAGAACGTCCCATTTTGCTGCCTAAGATGAGCAAGCCGAGTATGGCTATGATCCATCCCATGGCGGAACGACGCCTCATCAGCTCAGCCTCATCCTCGCCTCCATTTGCAGGCCCACCTTCTCGCTGGCAATCAGCAACGTCGACCGTATCTGCGCCCCAGTCATACGTAGCTTCGCTCTGCACATCTTCTTGAAGTCCACTCTCCTCAGTATGCACCTCTGTCAGGCGCGGGGAGTCAGCATCAGCCTCGCCAGCATCTTCAACGCATTCATCACATCCCTCTCCGTCCACAGGCTCAGGTTCTACCGACGAGGTAGGCATCTCCGATGTTGCCTGCCTCTCTGCCTCGCCAACCTCGCCAGATTCGCTTCCATCAGGCTTCAACACCCAGTATAGTCCCAGGCCAACAATGAGCAAAGGCCAGAAATTGCTGATAATGTAGCTAAGATCAACACTGGTAACGCCCAAGTTATTGAGCAAGAGCACAGATCCAATAACCATGAGCACGACTCCGAGAATAAGCGTCCATGAATCAGATCTTCTCATTTCACGCCCCCCCATTCCCGATCATAGCGCAATCGCGCATCCATCCTTTCGCGGTTCGCTCCCTGCGATCAATACCCCTGTTTCGGGGTCACGCCAGATCATCTGGCCACCGCCGAATCCAGCAGGCTCACTCTCAAGCCTAACCTCATGCCCCAAGCGACGTAACGCATCCGCAACATTCTCACCGATGCTCGGCTCTGCGGCTACACCTTGACTGCCCAGAACGCGCACGCGGGGGCGGTCTATGGCCGTCTGCGGGTCAAGCTTGCCATCGATGATAGCAGAAACTAGCTGGACATGTCCTTGAGGCTGCATGTCTCCCCCCATCACTCCAAAAGCAGCAATAGGAATACCATCTCGAGTTATAAAGGACGGGATTATGGTGTGAAATGGCCTCCTGCCAGGAGCAAGCTCATTGGGATGCCCTTCTTCCAATGAGAAACCAGCTCCGCGATTCTGCATAGAGATTCCAGTTCCCGGAATTACAATGCCGGAGCCAAACCCCATGTAATTTGATTGTATGTAAGAGACCATCATCCCGTAACAATCCGCTGTGCAAAGATAGACTGTATCCCCATCTGAACCCTCCCATCGTCCATGAGCTCTTCCGGGATTGCCAGGGGCTGGACATTCAAGCGCCCTATCATGACGGATCAGTCTCCGTCTGCGGTCAGCATATCCTTTTGATAGCAGTTCATCTGTGGGAATATCCACGCAAAGCGGATCACCTATATAGCCATGGGCATCAGCAAAAGCCAGCTTCAGGGCTTCAATGACAACATGAAGCACTTCAGGAGACATCAGGTCCATAGATTCCAATTCATAACCTTCAATGATGTTGAGAGCCATCAGTGCCACAATGCCTTGGCCATTGGGAGGAATCTCCCATACATCGAATCCCCGGTAGTTTGCGGACACGGGATCAACCCATTGTGGAGCATGTTCACGCAAATCCTCTTCAGATATGTAGCCTCCAGTATCCTGCGAGTAATCGGCAATCGCCCGCGCCAAGCTGCCCCTGTAAAAGGATCGCCCGTATGAACCTGCAATCGATCTTAATGTCTCTGCCAGATCGGGGTTTCTGAAGATCTCCCCCGCACGGGGCGCTCGCCCGCCCGGCAGAAAAACCCTTTCGAACTCGGCGTAAAGTCCTTTGCGCCCGCCAAATCGCTTTTCGGAATCTGCCCAGTAACCTGCCACGACAGGTGGGACAGGCGCGCCTTCAGCGGCGTATTCAATGGCCGGCGCCATGATTTCGCAAAATGGCATGGAAGCAAAGCGATCATACAGCGCACTCCACGCTGAAACCACGCCAGGCGTAGTGACAGATGCCCAACCCTCCTTGGGCACCTCTCTCATTCCAGCCGCTCGAAGCCGGTCTGCTGAAAGAGACATCGGGGCCTTGCCGGACGCGTTCAGCCCGTACATCTTCCCTTCATCCCAGACTATAGCAAATGCATCCCCGCCCAGTCCGCACGATGTAGGCTCAAGAACTGTCAAAGCCGCTGCCGTCGCCAAAGCCGCATCCATAGCGTTGCCCCCTGCGGCAAGCATTCCGATGCCTGCCTGAGCAGCCAATGGATGGCTCGTGGCCACCGCTCCGCGACGTCCCATTACAGGGCTCCGCCGAGACGGATAAATCGAATTATAGCCGAAATCAGCCATCCTGTATCCCCCTTCATCGAGGCAGCGCTAGCACACCCGATATTTGCTAGTCCCTTCTTCATAGAGGTCCCCGCCATATGCGTCGTAGACAACGAATGCAGGAAAGTCCTCCGCCTCCACGCGCCACAGAGCCTCAGGGCCAAGTTCCTCGTAGGCTATGGGTTTGGCAGACTTCATGCACTGCCCTGCAAGTACCCCTGCTCCTCCTATTGCAGCAAAATAGACTGCACGATGCTCTATTAGACCCTTGCGAACAGCAGCGGAGCGGTATCCCTTCCCTATCATGCCTTTTAGGCCCAGCTCCAGCAAGGGAATGGTGTATGGGTCCATACGTCCGCTCGTAGTAGGCCCCACAGAACCTATCACCTGCCCAGGTTTGGGCGGCGTAGGGCCTGCATAGTAAATTATCTGGCCTCTAGGATCAAATGGGAGAGCCTCGCCTGACTCGATGAGCGAAACCAAACGTTTGTGCGCTGCATCGCGAGCAATGTACATAACTCCGCTTACGCTAACCTCGTCCCCTGCCCTGAGAGAGGAGACGACACTATCCGAAAGCGGAGTCTCAATTTTAATGGTCATCTAATTAATCCCTCCGGCAAATTACAGTATTACTGTGGAGTGCGGCGCCACGTGACAGTTGAGATTGACCGCTACAGGAAGGCTTGCTATGTGGCAAGGGTACGCCTCTATATGGACTGCAAGGGCGGTAACGGATCCTCCAAATCCTTGCGGCCCAATCCCCAGCCCGTTTATCTCGCGCAACAATTCCTCTTCCAATGCTGCATACTTTGGATTCGGATTCCGTTCCCCTACGGGCCGAATCAAAGCCTTCTTGGCCAGAAATGCCACTGTCTCAAAGTTGCCGCCTACACCAACTCCTACAATCACAGGAGGACATGCATTAGGGCCGGCTTTCCGAACCTGGTCCACAACGAAATTGCGGACACCTTCTACGCCAGATGCCGGAGTAAGCATGGCAAGTCCGCTCATGTTCTCAGCCCCGCCACCCTTGGCAACTACGGTAATCTTGAGGGAGCATCCCGGGACCATCTGAAGATGGACTATGGCAGGGGTATTGTCCTTAGTATTGACTCTGCCAAACAGGGGGTCGTGCACCACCGATTTTCTGAGATATGCCTCCGAATATCCGCGTCTGACTCCTTCGTCGATCGCCTGGTTTAGGTCGCCCCCACACACGTGCACATCCTGCCCAAGCTCGATGAAGACTACGGCAATGCCAGTGTCCTGACAAGCAGGTTGCATTAGCTCGCCGGCCAGTCTGTGGTTTTCGAGTATTCTGGCAAGCGCCTGCCTGCCTTGAGGCGATTTTTCTTCCTCCATAGCCCTCTCCAAAGCAGCGATATTCTCCGGAGGGAGCACGCATGTAACCTTCATGCACAGCTTGTATACTGCCTCCGCAATTTCAGATGCATCGATATGTCTGACGTCTGCGCAACTCAAACCGAATCCTCCTCCCCAATCAGGGTTCGCTCCATTCACGTCTTGCCTGTCTTCTTTCCTATTCTTCTCGCTCAAATCATCCATTCCTTCGGCGCCCCGGCGCCCATTTCCAAAAAGATGGTGGTAAATAGCGACGGGCTGACCCGGCAATAAAGCCGCAGTCAGCCCGCAACAGGCGCAACAAAGCACCATGACACAGCTAACTCATGACTTCAAAGTCACTTGTTTGCATGCCCAGACTCGTAGTGCTTGCCAAGAGCCGCCGGAGGCCTAGAGCGAACTACTGCACTGGCAAGAATCAGAATAGTCAAGATGTAAGGGATCATCTGGATTATCTCGACAGCCAGCGATATCTGAGCTGTCTGCATTCGCATCTGTATGGCGTCTGTAAATGAAAACAGGAAGCTGGCGCCCAAGCCCCCGAGGGGATTCCAACCGCCGAATATGCATGCCGCCAGGGCCATGTAACCGCGCCCAGCCGACATGTCTTTGCTAAACCAATTGAGCTGAGCAAGGGAGAGATATGCTCCTCCCAGCCCTGCCAAGCATCCACTGAGAATCACGCAAAAATACTGTATTGCATGGACGTTGATGCCCACTGTATCGGCTGCCTCCGGGTGCTCGCCTGTCATCCTGATGCGAAGCCCCAAAGGCGTCTTGAACATCAAAACCCAACCTAGAAAAATCAGCACAAAACTGATGTACACCAGAGGCGAATGAGTACCGAGAATCGTCCCGAGAACCGGGACATCGCACAGCCCAGGCACTGACCAGGTTCCGAGACCAGCAACGAGATCGGATGCGCCTTTGCGCTTCCATATCACCTGCATCAGCCATGTTGTGGCGCCCGAGGCCAAGATGTTTATTCCCACCCCGGTTACAACGTGATCCGCCTTGAGCCGGATGGCAAATACCGCAAGGAGGGCGCCGACAAGTCCGCCGCCGACAATCGCAAACAACACTCCCAGCCATGCGTTTCCCGTAAGGTGGGACCCGAGCACACCACAGAACGCGCCTGTGAGCATCATGCCTTCAATCCCGATATTCACCACTCCGGATCTCTCAGAGAAGGCGCCCCCCATCGCAGCCAAGGCTATTGGCGTTGCCATCCTTATGGTAGCCGCCAGGTTGTTCACATTGAACACTATGTCGACAAATCCGCTCATGCCCGGCCACCGCCTTCCTTGCCACAACTCTTCCGCCGAAATATCATTTCCGCCATGCCTGGCGCAGCTACAAACAGTATCACCAGTCCTTGCACCATCGTCATCAACTCCATGGGTATCCCCGCAAAAAGCTGCATCGACTGGCCGCCTGATTGAAGCGCTCCGAAAAGGATCGCCGCGGGAATCACAGCCCAGAGGCTCTCGCCGGCAATCACCGCTATCGCCATCCCAGTAAAGCCGTATCCGGGTGAAAAGTATGGTATGAACCGATACAGAGTCCCCATGGCCTCCACTGAGCCGGCAAGGCCTGCTACAGCCCCGCTGATCATCATAGCTTGAACCATTCTTGCTCTGACATTCACCCCGCCGTACTCGGCAGCGTGAGGATTCTGCCCAACAGCCTGTATCTCATATCCAAGCACAGTCCTGCGTATTACGTAATTGAGAAGCGCAACAGCAAGAATTCCTATTACTATGCCCAGCGAGACTCTGGTTCCAGGTATGATCTCAGGCAATCTAGAACCAAGGGGCAACAGGACTGTCTGATCAACCGGGCCCGGGTCTCTGAAGTACGTTTTCACCAGAAAAGTGGTGAGTAATGTGGCAATGTAATTAAGCATGATTGTGGTGATGACTTCATGGGCCCCTATCTTTGCTTTGAGATATCCGGGCAGAAAGCCAAACGCCGCCCCTGCGCCTGCCCCCGCCAGGAGAGCTATGATCACCCTCAGCACAGGCGGCAGCCCCTCAAGAGCCAGAGGGACTACGGCAGATGCCAGAGCGCCCACATAGAGTTGGCCTTCAGCGCCCACGTTGAACAAGCCGCACTGAAATGCAAATGCTACTGCAAGTCCGGTGAACAGGAGCGGAGTCGCCATTACTATGGTAGTTGCGAGGCTGTATACGCCTCCAAACGCTCCCATGAAGAGGTTGTAATATGCCTCTTTCACACTATAGCCTGAGACACCTATCAAGACAGCCCCTATTAGCAGCGCAAGCACGACTGCAGCTGCTGAATACACGAATCTGGCAAACCCGGGACGGGCAAACCATTCTGCGTTCTTTTTCGACAACTTGTTTGACGCATCACCTGAAATGTCCATCGGTCACACCCCGTTCCTCTGCCCTGTCATGAGAAGGCCTAGCTCTCTCTCGGTATACTGGCTTGTAGGACGTACGTCCACTATTCGGCCTTCGTATATGACCGCTATCCTATCAGACAGCTCAAGAATCTCGTCAAGCTCCGCGGAAATGAGGAGAACTGCTTTGCCCTTGTTGCGGCTGGCAAGTATCTGCTCCCTTATATAGTGGGTTGCTCCAACATCCAATCCGCGAGTAGGTTGGGCGGCAACCACGACACTGTGAGGCCGAAGCAGCTCCCTTCCAACCACCAATTTCTGCTGGTTCCCCCCTGACAGCGAACCGATGGGCTGATCGATCGATTCAGATCGCACGTCATAAACATCAACAAGATTCTCCGCATGCCGTCGCACAACGTCCTCTTTTATTACCCCGCGATGACTGAAATGGGCACTATGATGCATTCCGAGCACGGAATTCCTCGCAATGCTGAAGGAGTCCACCATGCCCCGCTTCAATCGGTCAGATGGGATGTAGGCAACACCGCTATCCCTGATGCTCCTAGTATCGGAGCCAGTCACATCCTGACCATTGACGATGATCTGACCCTTGCTCGGCCGCTGCAACCCAGTTGCTACTTCCTCCAGTTCCAGCTGGCCATTGCCGTCGACGCCCGCTATGCCCAGTATCTCGCCGCCTCTCACAGCGATGTTCACACTGTCGAGCCTTGCCCGGCTGCCCTTTTTTCCGGCTACCGACACATCCTTCAGTTGGAGGAAAATCCCGTCTTTAGCCGGCACGCGATGGCTGTCATGTATGGGAAGGCTGCGCCCCACCATCATCTCTACAAGGCTGTCTGGTGTAGCATCAGCCGTATTCACTACACCAACTGTCCTGCCATCGCGGAGCACTGTCACTCTGTCGGAAATCTCCATAGTCTCCTTGAGCTTGTGCGTGATGAATATTATCGTCGTCCCCGCATCCCTCAAAGCCCGCATCACAACGAACAACTCCTCCACCTCAGGCGGAGTGAGGACCGCAGTCGGTTCGTCCAGGATAAGGACCTTTGCTCCTCTCATCAGAGCCTTGATTATCTCCACCCGCTGCTGTTGGCCGACGGAGATATCCTCGACCACAGCGGTTGGATCAACTGTGAGGCCATAACGCTGCGAAACCTCCAGGATGCGTTCGCGTGCCCCATCATAATCAACCAAACCATTTTTGCTCGGTTCACATCCGGCAATTATGTTTTCCTCTACAGTAAGACGTTCAGCGAGCATGAAATGCTGATGCACCATGCCTATCCCCAACGAAATTGCATCACGAGGACCGGATATGTCTACCGGCTCGTCGTCTATGCAGATGAGGCCTGAATCCGCGCGGCAAAGCCCAAACAAAATCCTCATGAGCGTGCTTTTCCCGGCCCCGTTCTCGCCCAGAAGGCAATGGATCTCGCCGGGAAACGCAGCAAAATCAACTGCTTCATTGGCGGTAACGCTTCCAAAGCGTTTCGTTATGTTCTCCATTCGAACAGCATACATCGTAAGGTGAACCCCTTTTCCGAGTTAAACCTGGCAAGGCAGGGGGAGATTATCCCCCCGCCCATTGCGCTTACATATTAATTCAACCCGCTGACAGCTTGCTACTTGCCTTGGGCCTTGAGCCAGGGCTCAACCTTGTCGATCTCATCAGGCACATTGATATCGCCGGATACAACTTTGGCCGCAAGCTTGTCAACCTGGGACATGACATCTGCAGGAACCAGGCTCTTGGAGTAACCAAGTGCCCCTTCTTTGAGTCCGAGCATATTGACTCCAGGCTTGAACTTGCCACGCAGAACGTCATTGATGGCTATATACACTGTTCGGTCCACGAGTTTCATTCCATTGGTCAGTATATTGCGGGGAGCAAGATAGCCCTGATCCGAGTCAGCGCCTATTGCGTAGCGATTCCGCTCCTCTGCCGCTTTGATGCCACCAAGGCCAGAACGCCCGGCTGCAAGCCACAGAACATCGACGCCCTCGTCAAACATGGCGTTTGCCATCTCTTTGCACTTGGCCGGATCGGCCCAATCGCCTACGTATGCGTACTTCACCTGAACCTTGGGGTTCACATACTTGGCACCGGCAATGTAGCCCGCGACGTTGGCCCGGATAAGCGGGATGTCCATGCCACCGATGACTCCGACCACCTGTTTGTCAGAAACAATGCGCGGGTCGCCTTTTTTCGTGGTCATCAGACCTGCTATGGCGCCAACCACAAATCCCCGCTCGGCCTCCTTGTATACATACGACGCTACATTGGGAGCGTCCACTGCTGTGTCGATAATGGCGAATTTCTGATTTGGGAACCTCGCTGATACAACTTTCAGAGCATCAGCCTGATCGAAGCCGATCGATATGATCAGATCATACTTGCGAGTCTGCGCAAAACGCGTCAACAATGTCTCATACTCAGCTACAGCTTGAGGTTCAACTTTATCGAATTCGATTCCCAAGTCTTTTTCTGCTCGCTTCATGCCGTCGTAAGCAGAGTCATTAAACGACTTGTCACCCAATCCGCCTGTAGCAAAAACAATAGCCACACGAGGCTTGGCCGCAGCCTCCATGGGGATGCCTATTCCCATCATTAATGCCAAGAGCAAAACGATACTTAGGAGCATTGACGACTTTCGGATTCTGTTCATCCCTAGAATTCCCTCCTGAGATTTGCAACTGTTTGATTTGAGCGCTACTTGTCCGCGCTCATAGCCTCGTCAGCACTGATGACTGCTTCCATAACTTCAAGAGTCCATATCACAGATCATACATTGCTTCCGTATCCTTGAAACTCGGTTTCCGTCTGGCCTATTAGCCAATTGGCCCTGGCAATAGCATACACCAAGCACTTGTACCGCCCGGTTACCTTGTAAGCGTCTGCCGTGGCGGCTACGACCCGATGCGTGCCATAGGCAGCGGGTTTGGTGAAATATACCTGGATGCCTGTTTGAGCGATAGCAGACTGTCGACGAGATCCCCAGAGGATGCAATCAATGTCTGCACCACAACCCTCGGCAGCCTCACAAATTCTAAAAGAGCGTTAAGAGGCTTGGCAACGCCGGCGCAGAGCGGAGCCTCCGCACACTGCAAACCCATTCGTGCCCATCTCTTGTCGCCCAAAATCCGGAGACAAATGCCCCTTGTGTCTTGTCAAACTCCTCGGCGGTCCAGTTCAGTTTACCGACCTTGCCACCATAATCCCAGTTCCAGTCCATAACACCATCTTGCCTCCGAATGAGCACCTTGTCAATCCATGAATTGACCACCCCGCGCGCGACATCCAGATAGATGCTGTCTCCGGTAATATCCGAAAGCACGCCCAGCTGTCAACACCCATAAAACGGCATCGTGGCATCGGGTCAATATCATTGACTAACCAGATCTCATGTGATGGAAGCAACACCCCTACATATGCATGGCTCGGGGCGAATTGGATATCCCTAATACCGGAACACTGGAATCAGAATTGCTGAGATTGCACCCCCGACAAATACTTCGATGTGCATCAACCCAATCTCTGAGGCGCAAACGCTCTACAGCTGAGCGAAGACGAGCGTTTCCCTAGATTTGCTCCCGGACAGCAATCAACCATTCGACACAATCGCGTCAGTCTCCTCCATGTGTTCGGCACTTCGCGCCGCTTCGGCAGCCAGCTGCCACCGCTAATCACCCCAAACTCAAGTTTACACCCAATGGCCCGAATTTCTCCAATTGGGTTAGTAGGCTTAAAGGCAAAGTCCGCGCCTTGGCACAACTGTGGTAGTTTCAGCCAATCTCAGTAAACCCCATACAGATATGGAAGCCATGTGCGAATGCGTATTGCTGGAGGAAAACCTGCCCCTTACGAAGAATTATGATTTAAATTGGGACTTTCCAAGGCCAAAATGAGGTGAATTCACTTTGAGATATCGCTCTGCCGCGGTTATTGTATCCTTGGCATTCATATTGATCGCAGGCTTCAATCCTGCTTTTGGCGCTACCGCTAACGTTTCAACTCCCGGGTTGGGGTTCGAAGGCGCCGAGGTCGCAATCCTCGATTCGGGATATACGAGGCATTACGCGGATCTTAAAGCGTGGACATATAGCGAGGAGTTCATTGACGCTACATGGCTAATGAGTACATTGGCACGGTCGGGCATTTCGGCAGCCGTAATCAATGACCATGATGTCGAAATAGGCGCTCTGTCGTCATACAAAGCTTTGATCCTGCCTGCAACCAGCTGCATGTCTTCTCTTGCAATCGACCAAATAGAGGCTTTTGCGACGGCGGGAGGCCGAGTATTTTCTACATACGACACATCCCTTCGCGACGATTTTTGGCGGACCCGTACTGACTATGGACTCAGCTCAATTATGGGCGTACGATATTCATCGACTGGCACTTCAGGGAACAACCACATAGTCCCCGCTGCCAAATCGCACCCTATTTTTCGAGGCATTGAATCAGATATACCTGTGCCAAGCACTTATGGGCTCACCAATAAGATGAATCCGAACGCGATCATCCTGGCCAAGTGGTCAACAGGCCGATCTGCGATAGTCGAAACCGAATATGGCATTTATTGTTCAGAGAATCTTTTTGCTCGCAAGAACCTTTCATCTCCCGAGGTAGTCACATTAATAACCAATACCATCGATTACCTCGTCAACACGAAATACAAGGCCAAGTTCAACCTAGGGCGGCTAGACACCAGAGCAACGTGGTATCGACCTGCGGCCAGAGAAGAACAGATACGGGCGGATGTGAAGCGGCTCGCCAACGCCAATTTCAACCTCGTCTTTGTGGACTCTTTCTATGATGGCTACACAATCTACCCAAGCGATGTCGGCGTGCAAAACCCCATTTATTCGGAATTTGACCCCCTTGCAATAGCCATAGACGAAGGCCACAAACACGGTATTCAGATCCACGCCTGGCTTGAGACCTTCTGTGTCGGATTCGCGTCAGAGAAGGAAACGCCGCCGCAGATCCTTCAGGAAAACCCGGATTGGGCGGCCGTCGGGCTTGATGGCCGCATTCCTTCAGCAGCCGAATCAGATAGGTGCTTTCTGTCCCCAGCTCACCCCCAAGTTCAGGAGTTCATACTCGACCTTGCGTGGGAATTGGTCACAGAACACGCCGTCGACGGTGTTCACTTTGACTACCTCCGCTATCCGTACGGCCGAACCATTCCGTACGACTATGCACCCACCATCACGAAACTGGCTACGGAAGACCTGGGCTTTCAACCCCGTGACGTAAGGCTCGACATAGCGAAATGGAACGCTTGGTTCGACTGGCGGTGCAACAATCTTACCAGTTTCATGATAAAGCTCTCCGATGCAATTAGGTCTGCTGCTCCAGGAACTCTGGTCTCCGCCGCCGTCTATCCCTATCCTGAAGCAATCCTCACAAGGATGCAGGACTGGAAAGCTTGGTGTGAGAAAGGGTGCCTCGATTTTGTAGTCGTCTTCACCTACACGCAAGACCTCGATCTGTTCGACACGATGATACGGGCGGCCCAATCCTTCGCCGGGAACAAGACGCAAATGATCGCGGGGATTGATGCAGATTCGATGACCCATTCCCAAGCGGGCGAAGGCGTGCCTGCCCTCGTAGAAGCAGCTCGCGCGGCGGGCGCCAGAGGCGTATCGATCTTCAGCGCAAACGCAATATCTGAAAATGTTCTGACCTCACTTAAATCAGGGCCATTTGACCCCTCCACCAAGTCAGAAACCCCATCCTATCCATAGCTTGCCCAGCCAGGCCGTGTTTCTCACATAGCGTGTTATTGCACGCCCAATTGTCATCGCCAATAGCCTTCGCTCCAGCTCTACTGTTCAAACTGACGACCATTTCAGCCATTTGAGTCTGTCCTGGCCCGCCAAGCGTCCGAAAATACGGCTCGGAATCATGCTGGTCAATTTCC
>ERZ795047.656-NODE-656-length-41386-cov-85.146621_pt1 | contig 41386 bp, 36 predicted proteins | sample MGYA00375131_ERZ795047 | MGnify/ENA primary metagenome ERZ795047 (study PRJEB30176, sample SAMN05720228) | activated sludge metagenome | isolation source: Anaerobic digester | place: Japan | collected 2015-05-20 ... | reverse complement strand
CTAAATTCTTTCCGTGGGCTTCGGCCACCAGATGCAGAGACTTCAGGGTCGAGCTGGTTTCATCTCGTTTTATTCCCCGATTAAAAAAATCAAACCTTAATCCGCAGTCCCAGCTGGCTGCCTGGTTAAGCTCTGATTCACCATAAAGCTCAGTCTGAGTTTCGAAACCTGGCACCAGAAAGACCAACAAGGCCAATGCTGGCCAGAGGAATTTTCTCCCCCTCATCTTTTTTGCTGCCATTTAACCCTCCTGCTAATTAATTGGCGGTCTTTTTCTTTTCCTCGATGGCTTTTATCCGGGCCTGGGCCTTTTTGACCAGTTTGCTATTAGGATAGTCGCTAACTAGCTTGGTAAAATAAGGTAATGCCTGGTCATAGTTTCTCGCCTGAAAATAACTGTCAGCAATATAATAATAAACGGCGTCCATTCTCTTAAATTCAGGGTATTTGTTAATAATTTCAAAGAGTCGGCTGAGAGCCGATCGATAGGCTTTGCTTTTATAATAAAACTCGCCGATTAAGAATTCATGGGTAGCCAGGCGCTGTTCGCAATCTTTAATTTTTTCTTCAGCTAACTTAGCATACTCGCTATTTGGATAATTGGTAATGACTTTTCTGAATTCCTGCAGGGCCTGGACGGTTTTGGTTTGATCACGTCCTGGCTTCATAACGTTTTTATAATAGGTCATAGCAATTTGATACTGGCAGTAAGGGACAGAAGGACTGGTAGGGTAGAGAGCCATAAATTCCCGGTATTCGGCCGAAGCCAGGATAAGATTGGCTTCGTCTCCCTTGCTAAAATAAGCATCAGCAATCAAGAGCTTAGCTCGCTGGGCATAAAAACTTCGAGGAAAAGAGTCAATAACCTGCCTCAGATAAAGAATCCCTTTTTCCATATCTTTTTTAATATATTGCTGGCCAAGATTGAAAAGGTTCTCATCGGAAGAGAGTGTTTCCGATGGCAAATTCTCAATAAGATTTTTGTTTTTATGGCAGGAGACAGAAGGCAGCAAGATGGTGGTCGCTATAAAAATAAAGGCTATCACTCTGGCAGTTAATGTTCTGGTTGTCTTCATCTGAACCTCATTTTCTATTGGCGATTCTCTGGTTGAACTCTCCGGCCACTGTTTTCATTTTCTGGATGGTGGCTACTGGATCCTGGGCATCATAGATGGAAGAACCACAGATCGCAATATTCATTCCGAGCTCAAAAAGAGTTGAAAGATTGTCTAATTTTACGCCTCCATCAACGGCTATCAAGATGGGTAGTTGACGTTCGGCGATCAACTGGCTTAGCTTTTTTATCTTATGTCTGGTAGCCGGGATAAATTTCTGCCCACCCCAGCCTGGGTTGACAGTCATGACCAGCACATAATCCAGCTCTTCCAGGACTTCGCCTAATAAATCAACGGGTGTGGCTGGATTAATGGCCAGCCCGGCTTTTCTACCAGCTTCTTTAATCAGCTGCAGCAAGCGATGAACATGGGGCGTGACCTCGAGGTGAAAAGATAACCAGTCAGCCCCAGCCTCTAAAAAACCCGGTATGAGCTTCTCAGGATTGTCCACCATAAGATGGACGTTTAAAGGCAGGCTGGTTTTCTCACGAAGATCTGAGACCAGTTTTTCTCCAAAAGTGATGCTGGGCACAAAGTGGCCGTCCATTACATCGACATGGACCATATCAGCCCGGCCCTGCTCGGCCACGGCTACTGCTTCAGCTAAACGAGAGAAATCGGCAGATAAAATTGAAGGAGCAATTAGATACATTTACCGGCTGACCTCCAGATTAATAGGATTTCTTTTTTGAATTGGGTAACCGCCAGGTGGACTTTGCCTGACAATTACCCCTTTTTCCAGACCTGGATAATAAACGTGACGAATATCCTCGACTTTAAAACCAGAAGCCTGCAATCCGGGAATCACTCGCTCGGCTTTTCGACCGATCAGGTCGGGCATCAGATATGTTTTCTCCCTTTCTCCCTGGCTGACCAGAAATCCCATAGCTGAATTCCTTTCGAGTACGGTACCAGCTGGCGGATATTGCGCAATTATTCTGCCGGCAGGGTACTGGGAAGTGTGAATCTGAGTCAGAAACCCCCGATTGAGACCTATTTGTCTGAGGGTACCTACGGCCTGTTCGAGGCTCCTCCCTGTCAATTCAGGGACCACCACTGACTCCTGTCCGCTACTGACAATGACTGAAATCGAACGGTTAACTTTTAAACGTGAGCCAGCAGCCGGATCCTGACTGATAATTCTGCCCTTACCGACTTCATCAGAAAACTGGTGGCCGGAAATATTCAGCCCGAGATCTCTTTTCTGCAGCTCTGCCCTGGCTTCATCTACTGTTTTACCAGTGATGTTAGGTACATAAACCAGCTCATCACTAAGGATAATCTGGGATGAAATAACTGCCCCGGCAAAGAAGAAAATCAGAATTATAAGGAGAAAATTAATCAGGTCGAGATACCACCAAGAGTATTTTTTGCCCATAGGCTGTTCTGTCTCAAAAAATCTATCTGGAAATGTGAATTTTTCAAATTTATCTATATCATAGATTGATAACCAAGTAAACAAGCTTAAAGTTGCCTGCTGCCTTAAATGCATGATTGAGGCCAGGATAAAATATGTTTATAATAGGAAACTAAAAATATGAATATGATCGATTGAAATTGGCTTGAATAATAGCCATGATTCAGGTTGACTGAAAAATCTGAAACAAAGAAAGGAGAATTAGATGAAAACATTCTCGGATTTTAGAAGCGACACAGTGACGAGACCGACAGAAGAAATGCGGAGGGCTATGGCGGAAGCCGAGGTGGGCGATGATGTTTTAGGAGATGACCCGACGGTCCAGAAACTGGAAGCACTGGCTGCCTCCATTATGGGAAAGGAAGCAGCTTTGTTTGTGCCCTCGGGGACAATGGGCAATTCCATTGGAGTCAAGATGTGGACGCGCGAGCTGCAGGAGGTGATAGTCGAAGAAAAGTGCCACATTTACAATATGGAATCTACCCATATGACCTTTATCTCACGGGTAACACCGCGGCCTTTACCTTCAAAACGTGGTGCACTCGACCCGGAACTGGTCAGGTCAAATATTCGGTTAGCTTCAGTCCAGACACCTCAGACTTCACTCATCTGCCTGGAAAATACACATAATAACTGGGGAGGGGCAGTTATTCCTCTGGAAACCTTCCAGGAAATGAGAAAAGTGGCTGACGAATATGGTCTGAAAATCCATCTGGACGGTGCCAGAATTTTTAATGCCAGTCTGGCCTCTGGTGTTCCAGTTAAAGAATATGCGCGCTACTGCGATTCGGTGATGTTTTGCCTGAGTAAAGGTCTCTCCTCTCCAGTTGGTTCTATGCTGGTGTCTGATCGGGCCATGATTGATTATGCCCGCCGCTTGAGAAAAGTTCTGGGAGGCGGAATGAGACAGGCAGGGGTGCTGGCTGCCTGTGGATTGATTTCTCTGACCAAAATGATAGACCGTTTGAAAGAAGACCACGTGCGGGCCAGAAGACTGGCGGAGGCTATTTATGATCTGCCAGGAATAACCCTCAACCCGGCCGAAGTTGAAACCAATATAATTGTTTTCTATTTTAATCACCCGAAAATAACCATACCCGAATTACTGAATAAATTAAAAGAAAAAGGCATTCTGGCTCTGGGTGTTTTTGGCGGCGTTCGTCTCGTCACCCACAAGGATGTAGATGACGAAGACGTCGAACGGGCAATCAAAACCTTTCGAGAAATTCTGGCCAGCTGATTTAAGATAAGTAACATTAGAAGGAGATTAGAATGGATAAAAAGAATCTGGCTATCATCGGTGGAGGTCCTGGCGGCTACCTGGCTGCTCTCCGGGCCGCCCAGCTTGGCTTGAGCGTGGTTCTCTTCGAGCAGGAAAGGGTAGGAGGGATTTGCATCAATGTTGGTTGTATTCCTACCAAGTATCTTCTCCATCAGACAGCCAGCTTCTCTCAGCTGAGGGCCAATAAAAACCTTGATGGTCCAACCGGCGAGCTACAGCTTAACTGGCAGAAAGTTCAGGAAGGAAGACAGGGAGTGGTGGACCGCCTGGTTAAAGGGCTGGAATTTTTGCTCAGCAAAAATAAGGTCGAGGTAATCAAAGGCAAGGCCAGATTGACTTCTCCCGGTGAAGTGACCGCCTGGACATCAGGTGGAGAAATAAAATTTCAGGCTGATAAAATTATTTTAGCCGCCGGAAGCCGGCCAGCGGATTTTCCTTTTTTGAGATTCAATGGCCGGGAGGTTATCTCCAGCACAGAAGCCCTATCGCTACCAGAAATCCCCAAGAAGCTGCTGGTGGTTGGGGCTGGGGCCATCGGATTGGAATTGGGCTCAGTTTATAGGCGCTTGGGCACGGAGGTTACCATTCTGGAAATTATGCCCTCCATTCTTCCGGGTACTGATCTGGTTACTGCCCAGAGATTAGAAAGAATTTTGAAGAAACAAGGCCTGAAGATCTATTTGCAAATGAAAATAGAATCAGCTGAGGTATCATCTGGCCAGGTCAGCCTCAAGGGACTATCTCTTCTTGATAACAAGCCTTTCGAATTTACAGCTGATAAAGTTTTGATCGCTGCTGGGCGGAGGCCGAACATTGAGGATCTGGTCTGGGATGAGAATTTACTGGCCAGGCAAAAAGGAAATTTCCTGGAAGTTAACAGCCAGGGCGAAACCTCTATTCCCGGGGTATATGCCATTGGAGACCTGACAGGCGGTAAGCTTCTGGCTCATAAAGCTTACCATGACGGGCGGGTAGCAGCCGAGGCAGCGGCCGGACTCAACAGCCAGCTTGATTATAAAGCTCTACCCTCAGCTATTTTTACCGAGCCTGAACTGGCTACAGTTGGTTTATCTCAGGCTGAGGCAGAGGCTCGTGGACTGGCCATTAAGATAGGAGAATTTCCTTTGCAGGCCAATGGGCGAGCCCTGACTATAGATAGCCCCGACGGTCTGGTCAGGATTGTAGCCAGCCAGACTGATGACGAAATCCTGGGGGCCCATCTCTTGGCCCCTCATGCCAGTGAAATGCTGCCGATTCTGACCATGGCTGTCTCCCACCGGTTTAAGATCAAGGATCTTGATTCTATAATCTACATTCACCCGACATTATCCGAGGCTATTCCTGAGGCTGCTCTGAAAGCCAATAAAGAAGCACTTCATGTTCTTAATAGCTGAGTTTATTCTTCCGGCTTACCCTGGCTGCCTGTCCGGCTCGGGCCAGGATAAACAGCCCTCAGGCTTCTTTTCTTGATTGCTCGGGCTGGTTATTTTTGACCAATTTATCTTTCCACCAGCTTTCCGTCAGTTGGTGTATCTCTTCATCGAATTTGACCATCTTTTCATAATATTGCGGATCTTCCAGCGCCAGACGGGCATTTTCATCTTCGGGTTTAACCTCCGGGGTCATTACTTTTTCTCTAAAATATTTGTAGTTATCTCTGATTGAACAGGGCGCGAAGAAATTGCCTGGCGGGTTGCTTAGATATCCGTACTCCATCTGCCATTGCCGACCGCGTTTGAAGAAATCACTCCACAGAGCTTCGTCTATGGTTTTACCCTGTTTATAAAGATCATAAAGGTTATCCACATAGTAGGGGACAAAAGCACAGGGCGTAATATTACCATTCCAGTCAACATAGAAATAGCCGCTGGGACGACCATAGGCAATGCAGCCGCGGCTGGCTGCCCCGCTGTTCCAGAAATCACCAATGAAATATCCTCGTTTGAAGAGCATGTCTTCCCATTTGGCCAGAAGTTTTACCCGGTCTTCAGGGGAGATAACCAGATCCATCGTATCCTTGGCTCGACCGATGGGCATCAAATGGAACATCCACATATAAGTGGCACCAATTTCATCAAACCAGTATTCATAAAACCTGTCTTCCAGAAGAACAGGCAAATTTTCCTTGGTAGCTGTGATCGAAACACCGAAAGCAATTCCATATTTTTTAAGGTTATCCATGCTCTGAAGTATTTTTTTGAAGACTCCTTTGCCCCGACGGCGGTCAGTCTCCGCTTCATAACCCTCAACTGAAATGGCTGGCGTTATATTGCCTAACTTAATCATTTTCTGGCAGGTAGATTCATCCAGTAAAGTACCGTTGGTATAGACATGGAAGAACATATCATTGAACTCTTCAGCCAGAGTTAATAGACCTTTATCGCCGTCTTTCCACATAAACGGCTCGCCGCCGGAAACTACAATAAAAGTCATACCACAAATGTCACGTACTTCTCTGACCAGACGGGCAACCATATCATAGGGGAGTGAAGCCTGTGTTCGGGCATTGCTGGCAGCATAACAACCGATGCAGTTAAGATTACATCTCTGGGTGGGGGAAATGACACATAAACTGGGTGGGTTAATTCCATATTTTTCTCGATATTTCTGAGCTGCTTCCCGGCTGCGACTGGATTCGCCCCATAAACCGCGTCCAAGGGTTTCGGCTACTCTTTTGAGATAGTCTCTGGATATATACCCACGGTCAAGATTTCTGATACCAAGATTGATTAGATTGATGACATATTGGGCTTCCACTGCTGCCAGATATTCAGATTGGGAGCCTTCCGTCATCTCGTAGTCTCTAAGGCTTTTCTTGACCCGGTCGGTAACAACTTTTAAAGCTGCATTCCTTAAAAAGTTTTTGTTGGCCAGCATTTTTAAGGTACCTGTGGCCAGATTGGTCCTTATTCTCGCTTTGATCAAATCTGTTCTCATAATAACCTCCTTACTAATAGCCTAAAAAATTCAATTGACCTCATTGGTTAAAACCTTTAAAACATTGCTGCCACAATTGCGCCGCCAATAAGTTCCGGTTCAACTTTTTGCTTAAAAATCGAATATTCAAGTAGCAGCCCATCCATCATACCAGTCAGCAATAAGGTATAGGTACGGCTATCAACTGGCTTATCTATCTTTTTGCTGGCCAGGACTTCTTCGATAACAGGTTGAATTAAATCGAGTAGTTGCCGGCGTAACTCGACTATATGTTCCATAATCTTGGCATCGCATGGAGCAAGCTTCAAGACCAGAGCTTTAGTTAAATTTTTTTCCCTGGCTCCGAACTGAAGATAGGCTTTAATCAGCTTTTCCAGTTTTTTTTCGGCCGTTTGTTCACTTTTTGCTTCAGTCAGTGCCTGGCTGAGTTCTGCAAAAGCCTCATCCAGAACAGTCTTAAAAATTTCAGCCTTGCCAGCAAAATGATAATAAAGTCCAGCTTGGGTCATATTAAGTTTGGCTGCCAGATCACTCATTGAAGCACCTAAGTAGCCATATTCTGAAAAAAATTCTCTGGCAGTCTGAATAATGTTTTTTTTAGCCTGCTGTCCGGTAACCTTAGCACTTGTAACTCTGGACATTTTTCCACGTTCCCTTTTATAATAACTTACTTACCGTTCGGTAAGTTGCAACTAAAATATAATGCCCGAACATAATTCTGTCAAGCGGGTTTCCGACTTCACCTTGGGACAGCCAGGCCAGAGGCGATAAAAAGTGTTTGACTAACCTTTCCTTTTATTTTAATATCGGCTCTAATTAAAAAAGGAGGTTATTATGGATAAAAAAGTCACAGTAGAAGAACTGCTGGCTAAGGCCCAGCAACCTTCGAAAGATGCTCTCCGGCTGCATCCCTTTTATAGGGGGAAAGTTGGCGTAACTCTGAAGTGCCGGGTGCGCACTTTTCAGGATTTTGCTATCTGGTACACGCCCGGGGTAGCTGCTCCCTGTATGGAGATTAACAAGGACCCGGAAAAGGCCTATGAGATGACGAATAAGGGCAATTTTGTGGCTGTTGTCTCGGATGGAACTCGAGTCCTCGGTCTGGGCGATATTGGGCCGGAGGCCGCCATGCCGGTGATGGAGGGCAAGGCCCTGCTTTATAAATACCTGGGAGGCGTGGATGCTTTTCCTATTTGCCTCAGGGAAAAGGATCCGGACAAAATCATTTATATTGTAAAAGCCCTTCAGCCTACTTTTGGTGGTGTTAATCTCGAAGACATTTCGCATCCGAAATGCTTTCATATCCTTGATACACTGAGAGCTGAATGTGAAATACCGATCTGGCATGATGATCAGCAGGGCACGGCCTGCGTGACTGTTGCCGGCTTGATCAACGCCCTGAAAATTGTCAATAAGAAAATAGAAGAAGTAAAAGTGACGGTCGTCGGCTCCGGAGCAGCAGGCATAGCCATTGCCAGACTGTTGATGGCTGCCGGCGTTAATCCGGAAAACATGCTGGCTGTTGATTCCAAAGGAATTTTGTCCAAAGACCGGGCTGATCGTGAAACCCTGCAGACCAAGTATAAAGAGAAATGGGATCTCTGTTTGAAAACCAATCCGAAAAATAAGCAAGGTGACCTGGCTGAATCTATCAAAGGGGCTGATGTTTTGATCAGTGTTTCTGCTTCAGGACCTGGAGTTATCAAGCCAGAATGGATTAAAACTATGGCCAGGGACGCTATCGTTTTTGCCGAAGCCAATCCAATTCCAGAAATCTGGCCATGGGAAGCAAAAGAAGCAGGAGCCAGAATTGTTGCTACCGGTCGTTCTGATTTTCCCAATCAGGTCAACAATTCTCTTGGTTTCCCTGGTATTTTCCGTGGTACGCTTGATGTCAGAGCCAAAACTATAACCGACGAAATGTGTATCGCCGCAGCCAATGAGCTGGCCAAAGTGGCTGAAGACAATGGAATAAATGAGGAATATATCATCCCGAATATGGACCAGTGGGAAGTTTTTCCCAGAGAAGCAGTGGCTGTTGGACGGAAGGCCATAGAACAGGGCGTAGCTCGTAAAGACATACCAGCCGATGAGCTTTATAAGATGGCTGAAAATACCATTCGGAAGGCCAGAGAAGAAGTTCAACTTTTAATGAAGGAAGGTTTTATAGCCGATCCGGATAAAGCCTAATTCTGTAAATTAAGTTTGAAGTCAGGCCCAGACTGAGAAATCGGTCCGGGCCTTTTTTTAGCAGCAATTATTGGTTGGATTTTTGTGGCCTGCGCTTAGAAAACAGTGAATAGTAATTGGTTCAGAGCCCCCGGCCTGGCCCGGACAGATATTTGACAATAAGAATTATTTATGATAATAATTTAGCGTTCTTCGACGGAAGGTTGAAGGAAGCTAGAAGGTAAGAAATGAGTGGAGATGGAGAAAATTCTCTGCCAGACTTTTTAAGTCCCCCATAGCGATCACAGGCAAAAGTTTTAGGTTTCTTTTTTCCCTGGTAAAAACGAGGAGAGAAAAGGGGAAAAATAAATTTAGGACCGTAATAGATATAGGCCAATAAACTATATAAATCATCAGAAAGGAGGAAACGACAATGAAAAATCTGATGAAGATTTCGGTTCTCGGCCTTCTCGTGGTTTTCCTGTTTACCAGCTGCGCCAAGCAGCCGACTCAACAAATAGATGAGGCTAAAGCGGCAATTGACGCGGTGGTTAAAGCCGGTGGTGACATCTATGCCAAGGATGAGCTGAAAAAGCTCAATGATGATTACAATGCAGCGATGGATGAAGTGAATGCTCAGTCGAAGAAGCTGTTCAAGAAGTATGGCAAAGCAAAAGAAATGCTGGCCAAAGTTAAAGCTGATGCTGATAGCGTTGCCCAGCTGATTCCGGCTAGAAAAGAAGAGGCTAAAAACAATGCTATTAATGCCTTAAATGAAGCCAAGACCGCTTTTGAAAACGCTAAGGCTCTGCTGGACAAGGCTCCCAAAGGCAAAGGCACCAAGGCGGACATTGAAGCTATGAAATCTGACCTGGCCGGCCTGGAAGCTCAATTAGCTGAAGTTCAGGCATCAATTGATAGAGAAGACTATTTTGGTGCCCGTGATAAGGCTGTTTCCATTAAGGAAAAAGCCAATGCCATTTCTGAGCAGGTTAATGCTGCTATTGAAAAGGTAAAGGGAAGAAGATAATCCCATATAGCCGGAATAATTCAGGCAGGAGCAAAGTTGTTTTGTGAAGCTGAGAAGAAAGATTGTAGCTCTCGTCGGCATTATTGAGTTCGGCCTGATATTTTTTACTCCAGGTTGTAAAACCCCACCGGCTCCTTCAGAGGTGGAAGAGGCTCAGTTACAGGAGCAAGCCCTCTGGGGAGCCGGTGTTTCTATTTTTGCCCCCGAAGAGTTTCAAAAATATGAGCGCAATCTGGCTGAAGCCAGAAAAACCCTGGAAAAGGAAGAACTGAAGATTGGCCCCTTTCGCAACTATACCCGGGTTAGAGAAAACTTTCGCCAGGTCATTAAAGAAGGTGAGCAACTCGAAGCCCTTATTAAGACCAGAAAAGCTTCTCTGTCTCAAGAAATAGAATCCAGACAGGAGAGTCTTTACTCCAAATATGAGGTTTTGAATAATCTCAGTCTTCAACTTAATCAGCGGGGTTATTCTCGTCCACATCTGGCCCAGGCCGATATTTTATTTAAAGAAGTTGATCGTTTGCTGGCGGGCCTCCGCTATGAAGAAGCCAGGAATCGGCTGGATGAAATTGCCAGCCTTCTGAACCAGGCAGAAAACATTTTGTGCGAACAATTGAAGCGGTACATGGATCAGGATCAGATAAAGCAGTGGCGCCAGCTGGCTGAAAGAGCTATCGAGAAATCAAAGGCTTCAGGTGAGACTGTCATTGTCATCTCCAAACTGGAAAGGACCCTAACGGTTTACCGGGCTGGCCGACCGATAAAGACATATAAGGTTGGATTAGGTTTTAATGGGCTTAATGACAAGCTGCATGCTGGCGATGATGCTACCCCTGAGGGGGAATATAAGATAATAAAAAAGATTGGTGCCAGTAAATATGGCAAGGGGCTTTTGATAGACTACCCGAATGAAGAAGATATCAAAAAATTCAATGAAGCTAAGAGGAAGGGCTATATTACTTCATCTACCAGGATTGGCGGTTTGATTGAAATCCATGGCGGTGGCAAAGATGGCTTGACCAAAGGCTGTATTGCTCTGGATGATAATGAGATGGATGAGCTGTTTAAGATGATTGCTGTTGGGACGCCAGTTACCATTGTCGGCACCACTGATCCAAACAACAAAATCATTGAGATTTTAAAACCGGTGTAACTGGAAATGAAGAAAAAGGGCTGGAAAATATTACTGACTGTCTGTAGCGTCATTTATGTCGCTACGCTGGCCGTCGTAGTCATAGCCCTTATAAACAATCAGAAAATGATAGGTGAATGGAGGACTATTTATAATTTTGAACCAGACCCAAAATCAAAAATCAGTCCTGAGGCCCAGAACGCTGCTTTAAAGAAAAAAATCAAAAGTTATCAGCCAAAAGGCGTTTATATCATGATCGACTCGGCCGAAAACAAATATTATCTAAAAGAAGGCGATAGGATTTTAAAAGAAGGACTGGTGTCCACGGGCAGTGGAGAAATTCTGGTTGATCCCAGCGGGAAGAGAACGTGGGTTTTTGACACTCCCAAAGGAGAGTTCTTTGTCAAATCAAAAATCCAGAATCCTTATTGGGTCAAGCCTGATTGGGCTTTTATTGAAGAAGGTGAGCCAATTCCCCGAAGAATGGAAGATAGAGTAGAGGGTGGAGTGCTGGGTGATTATGCTCTCGGCTTCGGTAATGGTTACTTTCTTCACGGGACCCTTTATACAAGACTCCTGGGTAGAAATGTCACTCACGGCTGTGTTCGGTTTGGAGATGAGGATCTGGAGGCTGTGTTTAAAGCTTCTAAAATAGGGACAAAAATTTATATCTATTAGACAGGTGTAAACACAGGTTATGGGGAAGATAGTATTCAAGGCTCAGAAGCAAGACAGAAGACGGAAAAAGCTGGTCGTTGTCCTTTGCGCTGGCTTGATTTTTTGCTTTCTGGGCGGACTGCTGCCGTCGGTCTCAGGCCAGGCAAATAAAGCTCAGGCCAGAAACAGCAGTAAAAGTTTAGAACCTGCTCAGCAGAAAGAGAAAGTCCTGCCGAAAGGACACCAGAAGGAGTACAGATCTTCTACAGATTCCAGCGGTGATCATCCTCCGATAAAAGCGATCCTCAAAGAAAATAGATTTCTGGAAGAAGAACTGTCTTTAGCCAGGAATCCGAAGTATTATTTCGTTATTGATATCAAAGACAGGAAGATCGAACTTAGAGCCAGAGGCATGATTCTGAAAAGCTGGACAGCCAGTCAAATTCGGTACTCTGGCAGGCCTGTCCCCCTTAAAGTTACTACCCTCAGTCAAAAGTCTGCCCTTAATCCACCTGAGCGCAGGATGATAAAGCCAGGCGAAGGTGATACTGCGTCCAGACCGGAACCTGTTCCCTCAGGTGATGATAAAAAGGGCAATAGAGACAAGAAGCAGGATAAGACTGCTGCTCAAGAGCCGGCCAGTAGTAGCGAAAATTTTGAATTACAAGCTCTGGAAATAACTGATATGCCTGGTAATTACGAACTGATATTCGATAATGGCCTTGAGATAGCAGTCCGCTCTGAAAATGAGAAGGGCCAAAAATTAAGACGGTTAAAAGAAAATATTTCCTGGTATATCTTTCAGCCAGTAAAGAATCTCTTAAGTAAAAATAAAAACTTAAACCCAAAGATGATTTTGTACTTTGAAGATATGAGACAGGCCCAGGGTATATACTGGGCCTTTATAGACAACATTCAGGGAATTGTCTGGCTACCCTGATTTCAGAGCCATGATGACTCTGCTGACGGGTAACAAAAGAAACATCTCGTTTTCTTTATAAGAATATCATAATAAAAGCTAACATGTTGATAATAAATAAAATAAAGTTTATATAAAAACTTGACAAAAGGGGACTAAATTAATATATTATTAATAAGCTTAATAGCAGTTTAGGAGGATTGAAAATGAGCAAAATAATTGGAATTGACCTCGGGACAACTAACTCTGTTGTGGCAGTCATGGAAGGTGATAAGGTTACGGTCATCCCCAATGAAGAGGGGGGCCGGACGACACCTTCAGTTGTGGCTTTCACGCCAAAGGGAGAGATCCTGGTTGGTCAGGTTGCCAAGCGGCAAAGAGTTACTAATCCTGAGAATACAATTTATTCTATTAAGAGATTTATGGGCCGTCGTTATAGCGAGGTCATGAATGAAATTAAACAGGTCCCCTTTAAAGTGGTTGAATCACCTAACGGGGATGTCAGGGTCCTGGCGCAGGGAAAGGAATATTCTCCGCCTCAGATCTCAGCTTTTATCCTGCAGAAGCTGAAAAAGGCAGCTGAAGATTATCTGGGAGAAAAGATTGAAAAAGCGGTCATTACGGTTCCGGCTTATTTCAATGATGCTCAGAGGAAAGCTACCAAAGACGCAGGAACGATAGCTGGTCTGGATGTGGTGAGAATTATCAACGAGCCAACAGCGGCGGCGTTGGCCTACGGTCTTGATAAGAAAAAAGATGAAATCATAGCTGTCTACGATTTTGGTGGTGGTACCTTTGATATTTCCATTCTGGAAGTTGGTGAAGGGGTGGTTGAAGTCAAGGCGACCAACGGCGATACCCATCTGGGCGGTGATGATATAGATCAGAGAATTCAGGACTGGATTGTCAGCGAATTTAAAAAGGAAAATGGCATAGATCTCAGTCAGGACAAGATGGCTCTCCAGCGGTTAAAAGAAGCAGCAGAGAAGGCTAAAATTGAACTTTCCACTACTATGGAAACTGAGATTAACCTGCCATTTATCACGGCTGATGCCACCGGACCAAAACATCTGTTAATGAAGATGACCAGAGCGAAACTTGAGCAGTTAGCTGAGGATCTGGTTAAACGCTCGATACCGCCGGTCAAGCAGGCCTTGCAGGATGCTGGTCTTAAACCAGAAGACATTAATGAGGTTATCCTGGTTGGTGGTCAGACCAGAATGCCGATGATCCAGCAACTGGTCCGCGATTTCTTTGGCAAAGAGCCTCATAAGGGTGTTAACCCGGATGAGGTAGTGGCGGTTGGCGCGGCCATTCAAGGTGCAGTGCTAAGTGGTGAGGTTAAAGATGTGCTCCTTCTTGATGTTACACCGTTAACCCTTGGTATCGAAACTCTGGGTGGCGTTTTTACCAAGATGATTCCAAGAAATACCACCATCCCAACCAGAAAGAGCGAAATATTCACTACCGCTGCTGATAACCAGACGAGCGTCGAGATTCATGTGTTGCAGGGTGAACGTGATATGGCTGCTTACAACCGCAGCCTGGGCCGCTTCCATCTGGATGGACTCCCACCAGCTCCACGGGGCGTACCCAAAATTGAGGTTACTTTTGATATCGATGCCAATGGCATTCTGAACGTTTCGGCCAAAGACATGGCTACTGGCAAGCAGCAGGCCATAACCATTACCGGACACAGTGGGTTGGATGAAAAAGAAATTGAGAGGATGGTTAAAGAAGCGGAGGCTCATGCCGCCGAAGATAAGCGTCGTCGCGAAATCATTGAAGCCAGAAATCAGGCTGACCAGATGATTTACAGCCTGGAGAAACTCATTCAGGATAACCGTGACAGGATTCCAGCTGATGAAATCAATCGACTGCAGCAGGAAATTGACAATACGAAAAAAGCTCTGGAATCAGAAAATCTGGAAGATATCAAAAGGGCGACTGAATCTTTAGCCCGGGCTTCTCACCGCATAAGCGAAGTCCTTTACAGTCAGGCTGGCGGCGCGCAAGCCGGGCCCCAGGGCCAGGCGGGTGGTAATTATCAGGCCGGCGGCCAGGAGGCAAGTAGCGGACGTGGCGACGGTCGGGGTGAGGATGAAGTCATAGATGCCGAAGTCGTCGATGACGATAAGAAGAACTGAGTAGTTGGGGCTTAGAAGAAGGAAATGCGGGCAGTCCTGCAGTCCGATAAGGGACTAGCAGGGCTGCCTCCAGTTACCGTCCAATTAGCTGGCCTGAGGTCAGCTGAAGGAGAGGGCGGCCATGGCTAAAGATTATTATGAAATCCTCGGAGTACCCAGGACAGCAACGGTAGCTGAGATCAAAAAAGCTTACCGTAAGCTGGCCCGTAAATATCATCCAGATTTAAACCCGGGTGATAAATCGGCTGAGGCCAGGTTCAAAGAGATCCAGGAGGCCTATTCGGTTCTGAGCGATCCCAAAAAGCGTGCCCAGTATGATCAGTTCGGTTTTGTTGGCGATTTTCCACCAGGAGCGGAGGCAGGGTCAGGGGCCGGACCAGGTGGCGCTGGACCGTTTGGCGGTGGTTTTGAGGGTTTTGATTTTTCAGAATATGGCGGTTCTTCCTTTAAGGATTTCTTTGAGAATTTATTTACCAATCAAAGAGAAGAAAAGACTATCGGTCCTCAGAGAGGTGAAGATCTTAATTATTCGATGACCGTTAGCTTTGCTGATGCTATCCATGGACTTCAGACAAAAATTAAAGTTAATCGCCTGATGCCATGTTCTCAGTGCGGTGGTGGTGGCTATATTAGCTCGGGCGGCCAGCAGGTCTGCCCGGATTGCGGTGGTTCAGGTCGGACCTATATGCAGCGGGGGTTCATGAAGTTTACAACTACCTGCCCAACCTGCCACGGGACGGGGAGATTAAGAGGCCAGGTTTGCCCGAGTTGCCGGGGTGAAGGGCGAGTACCTGGTTCCGAGACGATCACTGTTCGGATCCCGAAAGGTGTGGATAGCGGTTCTAAAGTCAGAGTGCCTGGAAAGGGAAATGCCGGAGTTAATGGCGGCCCGGCCGGCGACCTGTACATCAATCTGACTGTCACCGGACACCCATTCTTTGAGCGGGAAGGGGCTGATATTTACGTCAGGGTTCCGGTCACCGTACCCGAAGCGACTCTCGGGGCAAAAATTGAGGTTCCGACCATTTATGGCGAAAAAAAGATAATCAGGATTCCACCCGGCACCAGATCCGGCCAGAAATTCAGGATAAAGGGTGAGGGCGCGCCGGTAATCGGTAGAAATAGCCGTGGTGATATGTATGTTGAGGTCTATATCGTACCACCGTCTTCAGTTGATCAAAGGGTCAGGGAGCTGATGAAAGAACTAGAGAAATACTATGAAGTTAATCCACGGGCTGACCTGGGAAGATAGAGTTTTAGGAATTCCGGGAGAGGAGGCGGAAGATGCCGAGAAGAAAAGAGAAACAGGAAGAAGGAAAACAGAAGCCGCACAAGGGTTATTATCATATCAGCGCAGTGTCCAGAATGTACAATATTCATCCCCAGACCCTGCGGCTTTATGAACGTGAAGGTCTGATTCAACCCTCTCGCAGTGAAGGCAATACTCGCCTTTACACCGAGGAAGATCTAGAACGGTTGGAAGTTATTCTTAATTTAATCCGTGATCTCGGTGTAAATCTGGCCGGGGTAGAAGTGATTTTGAATATGCGCGAAAAGATGAAAGAAATGGAAAAGCAGGTAAATGAGCTCTTGGATTATATCAGGGAAGAGTTTTTCCACGGGCGAGAAGAAGAATTCGAGGCCAGAAGTCGCGGCCTTATTCCCGTTCCTATGGTCAAGCCTATTCCGATGAAGAAGCAGGAAACGGCCAGGAATACTGATAAATAGGTGAATAAAAATAAAAAATAGTTTGATCATTGCGCCAGGAGTATAACCTGGTAAGAGTCGCAGAAAGATATATTCTCAAACTTTGCTGACATCGCCAGTTTATAGCTAAAAAATAGAAAGTCCAGTATTCTTTCTGGAATTAGGAGGGCAATAGTATTACAATAAAAACATCAAAAGTGGGCCAGAGATAAAAAGCCGCAAGCGGCAGGGAAACGTGATTATATGAATTATCAGGACCATTTAGATTCAAGAAACCTGAAGCTTTATCTGGAGGAGATATCTAAAATTCCTCCGATTACGGATGAAGAGGAAAAAGAACTGGCTGAAAGACTGAAAAAGGGGGATCCAGAAGCTATTAAAAGACTCATTGAAGGCAATTTGCGCTTTGTGGTCTCCTATGTAAAGAAGTACCAGGGGATGGGTCTGGACCTGCTTGACCTGATCAATGAGGGAAATTTAGGGCTGATTGAAGCGGCTCACAGGTACGATCCATCGCGTCAGGTTAAATTTATTTCCTATGCTGTCTGGTGGATCAGGCAGGCTATAATTCATGCTCTTTCCCAGTACGCTCATCAGTTCAATGTCCCTCAGAAGACATCTGATAAGATCAGTAGAATGAACCGAGAAATTGAAATACTGAGAAAAGAATTTGGGCGAGAACCTACCAGAGAAGAGATCGCTGGCCGGTTGGGAATGACTCCTGAAGAGGTAGCCGAGCTGGAGTTGATTCAAGAAAAGGGTCTGTCGCTCAGCGACCAACTTGGAGATGAGGACAAACTTTTGCTCGAGGACCGAATATCAGACGAGCTGGCGCCATCAGTAGAATATCAAATTATCAAGAATTCGATTGAACAGCAAATCCGGCAGGCCTTAAATGAGCTGGAGAAGAGAGAAGCAGATGTGCTAAAATTACGCTTCGGGATCGAAGGTGATGATCCCCTGACCTTGCAGGAAATAGGAGACCGTCTGGGTCTAACCAGGGAAAGAATAAGGCAAATTGAGCAAAAGGCTATGGAGAAGCTGGCCAGATCCCAGAAAATTAAACAGCTGAGAGGTTATTTGAATTGAAGGAAGAAAAAATTTGCCCGGTTTGCCAGGGTACAGGCTGGGTTATTGAACAAACCGCAAAGGGGCAGGTGGCCAGGCGCTGTCAGTGTTTTAAAGAAAAACAAACTCAATTGCTGCTTCAGCAAGCGCGCATTCCCCGGCGTTATGAGAGCTGTACACTGGATAATTATGAAGTTCACCATCCTTCCCAGGGTGATGCGCTCAAAATATCGAAGAAATTTGTAAAGAATTTCCCGGCCCAGGATACAGGGCTTCTCTATATAGGACCTTGCGGGGTGGGGAAGACACATCTGGCTGTGGCCGTCATAAGAGAGCTCATCCTCAAGAAGGGCGCTTATTGCCTTTTTTATGATTTTAGAGAGCTTATTCGTGATATTCAGAATAGCTATACGCCTGATTCTGAAGTAAGTGAGACCGACATTCTGGCCCCGGTTTTTAACTGTGAGGTGCTGGTGCTGGATGAGCTGGGAGCCAAGAGGCCAACTGCCTGGGTGGAAGAGACAATATTTTATATTATCAATTCGCGCTACAACCAGAAGAGGGTAACGCTTTTTACCTCCAATTATTTAGATTTAGAAGAGGAGCCTGACCGGAGAGAGGCTTATTACAAGAAGGGTGACGAAAGCCTGGTTGACCGAATAGGTGTGCGGCTGAGGAGCCGGCTGTATGAAATGTGCAAGGTGGTCAACATCGCCGGCGAGGATTACCGCAAGGTGGCCAAGCAGGCCAGCTACCGTTTTTGAACTGACATCAGCATTTTTGTTATCCCGTAAAACGCTCGGAGAAAGGGAAAAGGTCTTGATCTGTTGCTCCGGTACTGCCAACTTTTGTCTTTGGACTGAAATCAACAGCGCTACTCCTTATTTTGCCGGCTATTGTTTGATTTTATTTTAGCCATCGGTTTTTATGCCAATTAAAACAACAGCCAGGATTATAGTAAGAATTTTTTTTGAGGCGAAACTATTTCTGCCACCGGATATTGAAAAGCCATAGGAATTTTGCTATAAGTTTAGTTGCCTGCTCCTCGGTAGCTCAATCGGCAGAGCGGGTGGCTGTTAACCACTAGGTTGGGGGTTCGAGTCCCTCCCGAGGAGCCATTTTTTTCCTGCCTTATAGAGCCGTATCTGTTTTTCCTTCACCAAGAGGTATTCGAACTGGTTATTAACTTCCACACAGAAAGCTCTGGGTTTGTAGATCAATCTCTTTGTAGCTCATTTTGGTACCAAAATTATTCTGTTGGACTGCTAAAAAAGCCTGATTTTCAGACCCAGCTTTAAGGAGAATCCGCTTAGATCCAGCGAAGCTTTTCTCATATTTTTAAACTCATCACCAGCTGGCATCGACGAAGAGGTTATAAGATATGGTTCGTACCGGTCAGACTGTGAATTGTACTTCTCACCAATATAAAGAAATCCTTCGCCCTCATCTTCTGTTCCGGCTGTACTTCCCTCTAACTTGGTGAGTTTAGAATATCTGCCCTGAGCTTCAAGCCTCAAAGCCAGAAAACTGTTCAATTTATGTTCAAGGTAAATTCCGCCCACCAAACCAGGCCCGTGGCCTTTTATTGAGTAGACAGCCGGCGGCGGCATAACTGGACTTGATTCCCAGATGTTAAGATGACACCTGGAAAAAGAATAAGTCAATCCTAAATTAACAGACAGGTTAACTTCAGGACTGGCCAGCACCAGATAACAGCCTCTCAAGGTTAAGGGCCAGACCTTAATTTTTTGTTCAATGTCGTATTCGCGGTAATATGGATAAGGGAGAACATCTTCAGTTAAACCAAAGCTACTTCCCTTTTTTTGAGATATAAACTCTAAGCCCAAATCAACTGCCAATCGACTGTTTAAATTCCAGCTTAAGGCCAGGCCAATTTCAGGAAAGTGGTGAAGAGTTTTTATCTGGTCACCCTGGTAGTCTGTCGTCTCAGTCAAAAACTTATCAAATGATTTTAAATAGGTATTCAAATCCCCGATATTTATAAAGCGGTATCCACCGCTTAAGTTGATACCCAATCCTGGCTTCAATTTGCCCATTTCGTCTGAAAGAGCTGTTTGGCTTAATAACAGCAAAGAGACTATTGTGATGACAATAATATTTCCTTTAGCCTCTCTTGACTTTTTGAATCTCAATTCAGTATCCAACAGTAAGACCCTTTCAGCTATCTATAATATGAAAAATATAGTTGATTTTGTCAATTCTGTTGAACTTAATAAAAAAGTATTGTTTTTCAGAAAACCCTTGGGTATGATAAGCAAACCAGTGTTAGATTTAAATAAGATAGTCTAACTTGAAGCACTTAGAGTAAAGTAGCTGTCAGGTGAAAAGACCCGGTAAAAGTCTTGGTCTGGCTCTATCTGCCAGGGCCAGAACGGTTGGCCATCAAGAAAGCGATCCGGTCCCGGAAGAAACTGAGGTAGCGCTATCTTCAGAGTCTTCACCATGTTATTGATCTGTGAAGTCAAGAAGTCTTGGAGGCAGCCCTGAAATCTGATGGTTCGGCTGGCATTGATAAAGGAGGTATAGGCATGGACCTGTGGAAGTTCTTTGACATCACGCATCGGGAGCACATTATCTGCAATCCGATGAGTCTTGAGAAGCTGGAAGAGCTTATCACCCTTCTGACTCTGAAACCTGGCTCACACGTGCTTGATATCGCCACTGGAAAAGGCGAGTTTCTCATCAGGCTGGCAGAACGGTACCCGCAAATGACAGGGATAGGAGTCGATATCTCTCCCTACTTCCTGGCTGATGTCCGGAAGAAGTATCAAGAACGTGTTCCGGATGCCCGACTCCATTTCCTGGAGATGGACGGGGCCAGGTATGTCCCCGAGGCCTTAGAAAGCTTTGATCTGGTAGCCTGCCTCGGGGCGAGCTGGATTTATGGCGGGTATCGAGGGACATTGAATGCCCTGCAGAAGATGGCCGCCCCGGAAAGCTGGATCGTTGTGGGAGAACCATACTGGCGTCAGGAACCGGAAAAAGAGTATTTGGAAACAATCGAAGTGATGCGGAGTGACTTCGGAACACATTATCAGAATGTAGAGGCCGGTCAAGAGTACGGCTTGGAAGCGGTTTACACGCTGGTAAGCAGCCAGGATGACTGGGATAGGTATGAAGGGTTACAGTGGTATGCGGCGGAAACCTGGGCCAGTGATCATCGGGATGATCCAGATGTGGTGACAGTGCTGAAGCGAGTGCGTGGGAGTAAGACAGCCTATCTGAGGTGGGGACGAGAAGCGCTGGGGTGGGCGATTTATGTGTTTAAGAAAGGGGGCATAGCACATTTCTAGTTGGCTAACGCCCCTTATTGGGCAGGCCCATGACGAGCCAGGTGAGAAAAGGGGCTCACGGCCTCCTGATAAACCGTTCTAGCGGGAAGCTTGAAGGCCTGAGTTTATGATTGAATTTGAGACCGGTTTATGGCCTGGCGGCCGGTGCATATTTCCTGACGAGATCGTCAAGAGAGGGGAAGTTGCAGATATCACGGATTGCCTCGGTACTGAAAACCCAGGATTGATAGAAGGCTTCAAGATTCAGGCCAAGCGGGGTTTGAAGATGCTCGAGGAATTGCCTGGCGGTCGCTCCTGTCTGGCAAAAATTCTGGTAAATTGACCCAACTGCCTGGAGCATAGCCTCCTGTCCGGCCATCTTTGACAGCACATAAAAAAATAGCATCCCGTAAGTATAGGAATAATCGGTAAGCTGTTCACGTCCATAATCAATCATCGGCACCTCGAGGAGGCGGGGATTTTCACGGCACTTTAGCTTTAATGACTCGAAAGTCCGCCGGGCTGCAGCCTCCAGATCTCCTGTCCGTTCTTCCAATTCTTCGCGGGTGACATATTGAAGGAACATAGCCAGTCCTTCGCTCTCAAACCGGGGCGGCAGCGGATCAAGAGATTTAACATTCCAGAGGTGTGAAAGCTCGTGGTAAAGCTGGACAAGCTTTTCAGGGTTAAGAAAAGCATCGCGGGTCTGAAGTATGGAGGTAACATCCGACTGGGAACCATAACCTTCCGGGAGAGCGATGACAGTAAAATCAGTTTTTGACGCCAGGGGGCCAAACCACTTAGTGCAAAGCTGCAGGCAATTGCCCATCGCCTCAAGGACTCTTCTGGCACCCGGTTCGTCTCCTTTGAAATAAAAGACACGGAGACCAAGACTGGGCTCCTCCAGGAGGTTATAATCAGCGATAGCCACGTCTATCCTCCAGGCCGGGAGGATATTTTTGTAAACATAGGTGACCTGCTGCTCACTGACCAGCCTCTCGATCAGGCGGCCTCCATTGGCTACAACCAGTGACTTGGGTACGGTCACCCGGACAGTGTAATCAAAGGTCTGCAGGCCGGCGGCCCGGTTGGCACTCCAGGAGGGAATCCCGACCTGAGGGTAAGCCAGGCAATCTGGCCTGATGATGGTGAAATTGCGGTCTATACTGTCACGGACATAACTCAGGCCGGTTTCGGTGTAACCGCTGAGATAACCGCTATAGGCAATTTTCAGGATTGCCTTCGCCCCGGGCTGGAGCGGGCTTTTGAGATTAACTTCGATGAAATTGGCCTGAAATTTGTCCCAATCCTCATAGGAAACGACCTGCTGGCTGAAGTAAAGTTTGCGCCCCTGTTCATCTTCAACTGATGTAACCCTCATCAGCCGGTAGAGCACCAGCGGAAGGCGGTTGACAGAGTGGTGGAACCGGTTCTCTACTGTCAAGCCGCAAGCGGCCTCAATTTTTTCGTTTTCATAATCGACGAGGATATTTAAGTCATAGGCGATAGTGCTAACCAGGTCCTGGTCCGATGAAGGGCTGGCTACAGATTTATTTGATTTGCAGCCGGTGAGGCCCAGAGTCAGTAGCGTTAAGCTAAACAGAATAACTGATAATTGACCGGTAATGTATTTCCTCAAGCTGATGGAAACATAAGATTTATTGTTCTCTGGCTGGTCGTTATTTCTTTCTTTCATCAATGTCCTCGCTTTGAAAGGTCAAGCTTCCGATGATACTTGTTTAGAGAATTGGGGTCAATACCAGATCCAGACCAGGAAAATCAGCAATGACGCTCAAAAATATTCACTTTATCGAACTCCTATAATCTTATAAAGATTTTGTAAATTTAAGCTATTATGTTTGCTTTTTAAGGGTTTTTTGTGTATCATAGCTAAACAATTGGTTAGATTAGGATTCCATAATCTAATCAAAAATACTCATAGTAAAGGAGTTGTCAGGTGAAAAAACTCAGTAAAAGTCTTTCTCTCGTAGTTATGACTCTATTGTTAGTGGGCCTGCTGGCTTCCCCTGGATTTTCAGACATTAAGTTTGGAGTTAAGGGAGGTCTTTCTCTGTCTAATCTCACTGTTAAACCAGAAGAAACTGCTTTCCCCTTTGATAACAAAACCGGGGTAGTAGGTGGTATCTCCCTGAACCTGGGCCTGTCCAGGATGTTCAGTGTACAGCCCGAAATTCTATATGTTCAAAAGGGAAGCAAGGCGTCAGAGACCGTAGAGGGAGTTGAATTGACTGGTAAGTATGAAATTGATTATGTGGAAGTGCCTCTATTGTTAAACTTCTCTTTTGCCAAACCCGGCTCGTCTTTTGTTCCCTCTGTCTATGCCGGGCCCTATGCTGGCTTTAATGCTAGAGCTAAGATTAAAATAACAGGGGACGGCGAGAGTTATTCTGAAGATTTCAAAGATGAAGTGAAAGACACTGAATTCGGCTTGACTTTTGGTATTGGCCTCGGCAAGAAGATTGGGCACGGAAAAATTGTTCTGGATGTTCGTTACGACCTTGGTCTGACCAATATTGCCGAAGGCATGGCAGAAGGCGAATCGGTCAAGAACAAAACCTGGCTGTTTATGCTTGGTTATTGCTTCTAAAATTCTCCCTATTAGAGATAATGAGGGAAGGGTAGTAACTATCCTTCCCTTTTTTTATTTCCTGGCTTTTATCCTTGCTTGGTGAAGGCTGACTCCCGGCCTCAAGTTTTAATTGTTTCAATCGTTGTTTACTGCCTTGAGATAGGTCTCGATTTGATTGACCATCTCTTTCAGAGGAACGCCTGTCCTCTGGATTATTCCCTCCGTGGTAATGGTATATTTCCCCTCATCTTCATCAAATACCCGGTAGTACTCAGGCCTCTTTTTTACGATCCGCAAGAAGGTGAGAGCTCTCTCATTAAGATCAAATCTGGCCACAGGCTCAGTGACCAGCAGGCCTATATTTCCCACGCTGCCGCCCAGAACCCTGATTTTGATCCGGTCTGATTGAGGATCTCCTTTGAGCGTCTTCTCAACTGAGAACGTTACTATGGTAAAAATGAGTCCATCTTCTCTTACGGCTTTTGCCTCAATGACTTTTCCTATGACTATAAGATCAGAGTTATCGATCCGTTCTTTAAGGACTGGATCGATGTCTTCTCCGGGAAGTTGGCTTGAGCCCATCAGGCTAAAAAAGCAAACCATCAGAAACAGAAATAGTTTCCTTTTTATTTTTATCTTCATAGGTGACACCGCCCTCCAAAAGGTCCCAATACCAAATATACGACCATGCTAGTCATTTATTAATATTTCTGTCTTACATTGTCAAAAATAATTCTAGCCAACTTTTTCTCCGGATCGACTTCACTATCAGCAGAGATAGCCAGCCTGATTCGGCTGCCTGTCCTGATTAAAAAACCCTCTGACCGTAAATCACGTAGAGTCACAAGGCGGCACCTCCCTGGTTACTCTCTATGACCAGAGGTTATTTAATCTATTCTTCTCCTGTAAGAGTTTCAGGCCCCTCGGCTGATTGACTATTTTTTCGTTGTAAATGTTAGCCTTGAACGTTGGTCAGCAGGATAGTGATGACTGTTACGCTATTATTTGCCCATTGACCAGGTGATAAAAGCAGTCAGATCGCCCTTCAGTTTCTTCATGGATGGCTTATGGATATAGATCATATGACCGGCTTCATAGTAGCCCATCCTGACTCTATCTTTGAAAGATCCATCAAGCATCAACTGGGAGAAGGTGTATTCAGTTCCAAAAAACGGGGTGGCGCCATCATAATAGCCGTTGCAGCAAAAAATCTTCAAAGCAGTATTCTCGGCCATCGCCCGCCGCAGGGTTTCAGCCACAAAAAGCGATCCCTCTCTGGAACTAACGTTTCTGGCCGAACCGGTAATACCGGGAATCATTCTTCCAGATGGATCAAACGAGTAATTCCAGGGATAAACATTTCCATAGATAGCATAAGGGACTTCCTTTTTATAACCGAGCACTGTCCCCAGATAATTATTGAGAGCGGCCGAAAAGGAGCCCATCAGAAGGGCGTTGGCCGGGTCGTATTCATAACTTTCTCCAGCTGCATCGGCATCGCGTCCGGTAAACCGGCTGTCCAGGCGGCCGACAGTCAGGCGGTTTTCCCGCAGCAGCTCTTTGAGAAACCGGTTATGTCTGATCCTGAGATTGGAATTTTTGACATAGCTAACTGACAGCCCGGTCAGGTCTGATAATTTTCTGGCCACCGATTCATAGGCTTCAGACTCAAGCAGATTTCCTTTCATTAAGGCTGGCAGATAGCCGTCAATGGCAAATCTTCTTGACTCTTCCAGCACTTTGACTAAAGGTTGGCTCTGATATTGCGGGGCTAATTTTTTATGATACCAGGCAGTGGCGGTATAATGCGGCAGATAAATTACATAAGCCAGGTTGTTCCCCGGACTAAAAGAAACAGTCGAAAAGTCGAGGACGCTGGATAACAGAATTATGCCGTTCAGATAGATCCCATAAGTCCGATTCTGAAGGACGCCGGATAGGACAGCCGATCTGGTTGTCCCGTAGCTTTCACCCAGAAGAAACTTGGGCGAGCCCCAGCGGTCGAATCTGGTCAGGTATATTCTGATGAATTCAGCAAAAGCCGAAGCGTCTTCATTTACTCCGTGAAATTGGCTTTTCTCTTCGCCGGGTAAAGGCCGGCTGTAACCGGTCGAAACGGCGTCCACAAAAACCAGATCTGTGATATCTAACAGCGAGTAGTCGCTATCTTCGAAATCGGCCGGCGTCCTTAGCGGGCGGCCTTCATCATCCAGGGCGACCCTTTTCGGCCCAATACCACCCAGATGTAACCAGACGGTGGATGAGCCTGGTCCGCCGTTAAAACAGAACATGATCGGTCTGCCAGACTTATCTTTGACATCATCTCTGGTATAGGCGACAAAGAACATAGAAGCGCCGGGCTTTTCGTCTGTCTTCAGAATACTTATTTCTCCGACAGTGGCGGTGTAGGGGATCAGTTTGCCATCAATAGTTATCTGGTGCCTGCTGACGGAAAAAGGCTTTGGCTCTGGCAGCCGGGCCGGCTCAGCTGATGGCTGGGCAGGTGACTTGACCTCAGCCTGTGGCTTTGGCTGGGAAACAGCGGGGAGTGAGAGCAGCGTGAATAAAATGCCCGAGACGAGCACAACTGATAAAATGCTGGCCTTTCTTTTCATAATACCCTCCTGAAATTGGATATAAATCATTATATATTAAAGCCATTTCCCGGATTACAACTTTAATTTGTTCGTGCTAATCATCGAATTGGCTAAAGATGAGTCATCGATCTTATCGAGTTCAACTCGCAACCGGCTGTCCAGGGAGAACCAGAAGCAATCAGGATATTTACTGATAATCTTCAGGCAGCTCAGCCAGGAGCCCTGGTATTGGAGGTTCTTTTAGCGGGGTTTAAGGCCGAGGTTGATAACCGAATGTGTCAAGCCAGGCTGTGGGAAACTGTCAGCGGAGCGACAATTAATTTCAACTTAATCAATAAGCATTGCTCTTCACCGAGTTTTCCTATATTATAAGTAAACAAATAGTTAGATTAAATTTTGATAATCTAACCGTCAGAACTTTAAGTAAAGGAGTTGTCGAGTGAAAAGACTTAGCAAAAGGTTTTCGGTGGTAGCCTTGGCTCTGCTCTTGGTTAGTCTACTGGCCTCACCTGGGTTTTCGGGTATCAAGTTAGGTGTCAAGGGAGGCTTTTCTCTGGCTGATCTGACTTTTAAGCCAGAACTGACTAATTCTCCCCTTGCCAGCAAAGCTGGGGCGGTAGGTGGTATCTCCCTGAACGTAAATATAGCCAGTTTTTTCAGTTTGCAACCTGAAGTTCTTTATGTTCAAAAAGGAACCAAGGGTTCAGACACCGTAGAAGGGGTAGAAATTACCGGCAAGTATGAACTTGATTATGTGGAAGTTCCTCTGTTATTGAATTTTTCATTTCCTATAGCCGGTTCGTCCTTTGTCCCCTCCGTATATGCCGGCCCCTATGCTGGCTTTAATGCCAGAGCCAAGATCAAAGTAACTGAGGACGGTGAGAGTTATTCAGAAGATTTCAAAGATGAGGTAAAAGACACAGACTTCGGCTTAACTTTTGGTATTGGTCTGGGCAAGAAGATTGGAAGCGGTAAAATTACGATAGATGTTCGCTATGATCTGGGCTTAACCAATATTGCCGAAGGCATGGCCGAAGGCGAATCTGTTAAGAACAAGAGCTGGCTGTTTATGCTTGGTTATTATTTCTAATTTTTAGCTGCCATCTCATTAGAGATTTTAAAGGGAAGGATAGCAATTATCCTTCCCTTTTTTATTTCCTATTTTATATTTCTCTGGTTTTGGCCTTATCTGGCAAAAGCTGAATTTCTGGATTAAGCTTTAATTTTTTCGATCATGCTCCTGGTATTAAAGCTTCTGGTTCGGTTTTTTTCCGTCAATATATCCAAAATCATTTCTGCACTTTTGATTTGTTCTTTGATAATCTTAATCAGTTTAGCCAGCGACCTGTCATCAATTCTTTTTAAGGCCAGGGCAAAATCAAAGCCGCTATTGTGAGTGAAAAACCTGTTCTGAATAATATCTATTCCGCCCACTACCAGTCCATATCTAAGATAGGGGTAAATTTCTTTATGCTTCTGGGCTTTGGTCGAGTAAGTTAAAATGTCATGGGTGGAAAAGGCATTATATTTGGTTTCAATAACCACTAAGGGCAATTGTTGACTCTTCATCGTTATCAATAAATCTGTCTGGAAAGCGAAGGCTCCTCTCTTTGGAGCTTTAGCTTCCTCGGGCTCAAATTGGCCCCGGGGATTGACTATTATCTTATAAATTAAATTTTTCCCAGTTTTAACTTCATATCGGCTACTTCCAAGCCTCTCCTGGATCTTGTTTTTAAGCCTTTCTGCAAATTTAGGTTCATCCATTGTTTTTTCCATTGAGTTGTCTTAGACCAAATATTATAAAAATCATTCAGGTGCAATGTATCTTTGGCGAGCAGCCTCCATTAGAAGGAAAAAAGCCTGGCCCTCAGTGGCCACTCCTGGTGACTGAAAGAGTGGAGAGCCACAGACGTCATTGACATAGCCCAGGCTATCAACTTTGCTCCTGGCTGCCTGACGCATTTTTTCAGCTTTCTCCAGATAACTCCGGCTCAACCAGCCCGATTGGACATTGCGGTAAATTGAGTAAGCCAGCATCTGGGCCAGGTTCGTTTCGACGAAAGTTTCGGGCTTATTAAGAACATCATGGAACAGTCCATCATCTCTCTGGTAATGCAGACAGCCGTCAATAACCTCTTTTATATATCGAGCAACTTTATTTCTTTCTGACTTAAGCTCAGCTGGCATGGCTCTCAGCACCCGGGTCAGGCCAGCGGCGGCCCAGCCGTTGCCGACTCCCCAGAAATCCTGACGTTCGAATTTCTTCTGGCCATAATCATAAATATGCGAAAAGAGTTTCTGGCCGGGATTCCAGAGATACTTTCTCAGGCCTTCAATCTGGCTCAGGGCTTCTTGATAATAACCAATGACTGCCAGAAATGGGGGACACATGTACATCGAATCGATCCAGAGCTGAGGCTTATTGTCGATATGAAAGATGACGCCATCGGCCGTTCTGGGGGCAACTTTGAGAAAATAATCAGCCTGCTTGCGGGCAGCCTGAAGGAGTTTTTCATCTTTTAGAATCCGGCCAGCAAAAAGAACAGCTTCGCCGTTGGTACCCGGGTCGGTTACGCCATGATTGTCGCACACCTGGCCCAGTCTGCCATCGTCCCACTGACGGAGTACAGCTTCCTTAGCCATCATCACCACCAGTTCTTTATCTCCCAGTTCCAGAAGAGCCTGGGCCGCTACTCCCTGTTCCCAGGCCTGGCGCTGCATGGTCAGCATAGCTGTTTTGACCTTTTCTAAAACAGGGTCGTTCTCTTCGGCGCGGCCAAGGCTAAAGGCGGTGCTCCGTGTTCCCCAAAAGCCAGCCAGTGATAAACCCAGAGCGGCACCCAATCTGTCTAAAAAACTTCTTCTTTCCATGGTCTTATCCTTTCCAGTACTTTTATTGAATTGTAATCTAATTAGGTCTGAGCTGAAACTTAAATTTTATGGGATATATAATATGGACTATGCCAGGGTCACGCGAATGCTGAAAACAACCTTTCGGGTAGAAAGGACTGCCGATGTCGATATTATTGTCTGGGCCATTGCCAAAAATAGTACAGAGCACAAGGAATTTATAAAGCTGCTGGCTGATCAACTTTATGAAAATCTGACACCGCAAGACTTAATTGATAGTCTCTCTGATGATCCTCTCAGAATTGCGCAGATATATTATAAAAAGTCAGATCATAAGACCTCAGGTTTCTGGGCTTCTCGAGCCTTTGAAATTTATCTGAATAATGAATTTGACAGGATTGCTGGACGAGGCAGATCAGATATGAATAAAGGTGATTTAAAGAATATTATCGATCAATTGTGTGAACATCGAGAATATTATGACTGCCGACACTTCTTGCATAGCCTAAGAAAATTACGTAACCGGGCCATTCATCCAGATCTCCTTTTTTATGAAGCCGATGCTAAAAGCTTAATAGAAGGAACAATGAAATTTAAACAAAAGATCAAAAACGCTTTCGGCTAATATTAGACCGCCTCAAGATTTGTCTATGATATGGCTTGCCAATCTTCTCTTTTATTAGTTAACCCGTTCACCAGACATATACCTGAAATACCTATGCATTATGTTTTTTCCCATTCGGACCAAAATGAGGCGGAAAGTCGTCAGTGGTAAGATCAAGTGCTGGTGAGAAATAATTCTGCTTACTCGCCAAGTTTTTTTTTGTTAAAAGGACACTACTCGCGGCTGTACTCTTGGTAAGCCTTTCCAATTAGTCGGCTTAGTGTTTCCTGGTTTTTATTGATATCATCTGGTTGCAGCCTCAGATAATAGCGGCCTCTTCTTGTATCATAGTCAATCACTTCCAGTTCCGAGTGGTCAAGTAGTTCACTAATCTCGGGTGAATTTTTTATTCTTATCTCCAGTTTTAAAGTTTCTTTTTTAGGCCGCAGGGTAATAAAGTTTCTGGGCAAACCATCCTTGTTAGAGAGCCCGATATAAACCTTGTTGTATTTAAGATCAAGCGAAGGATCGAGGGATTTGATAATTTCTAATATTTTATCGGCCATAGATAAGGTCTTCTTCGAGGCACGGTTCTCCCAATAGGCCCGGTCTGCCGGTTCATAAGTATCTTCTTCTTCTAAACCCAATGGGGTTTGATCCAGGACAGTAGTAAAGACGAGCCCAATTTTATCACCGTTTTTTAGCATGCTCATCTGAATAGCGACCAGTGGAATCGTTCCGTGTAATAAGCTTATTACATTCAGAAAACGGCTGGTAATCTCCTCGGCAACAATCACGGCAACGTGGTCATATTGAGGATAACGTTTTCTCTCAATATCCCAGTATTCAATTGTCCGGATAATGTGGCTCTCATCTGTTTCACCCAGTTGGATTTCGACTTCGTACCTTGTGTTTCCATCTGCCTCCTGTAATAGTAAATCAAGTCTTCCCGCTCTGGGTTGTAAGCGCTCCACATCTTTGACGATGAGATCACCCAGGCCGAGAATTGTTGGATCTTGTTTTATCTTTTCTTGAACCCATCTCTCATTAAATTGTGGATGGTTTTTAAGAGATATTTTCTCAAACTTGACATATTGCATAATTCATCCTCCTAATATTTCCCAGGCGAAATTATTAAAAGCATAGATTAAGTTTACAGAAATAATCAACTAGTTTCTTAATACCAGAATATTCTGGAATAAATTGCTTCTTGATTAATATCTCAGAATGTTCAAGAATAAGCACAGTTGTGTCCGGTTACCAGGCCAATTTTATACCGTTTATGTAATCAGGGCGGGTTAACCTGGAAGGAAAGGAGACTTAGGTCTATGACCAAACAATTCTTAAAAACTTTTCTGGTTTATGGGCTTTTGCTGGCTTTTATAGGTAGTTTGCCTGTGTCTGCAGCTCAGGCTAAAAAAGCTGATAAAGAGATTTTAAAAAATATAAATTACCGGGAAATAGGGCCGACGCGGGAAAGCGGCCGGTTTGTCGACATTGCCTGGAATGAAAAAGAGCCCAACACTTTCTACTGTGCTACCGGTTCGGGCGGCTTATGGAAAACCACCAATAACGGCATTAGCTTCGAAGCACTTTTCACTAATGAACCAGTCTTTTCTCTTGGAGATGTAGAAGTGGCTCCATCCGATCCGTCTATCGTCTGGGTTGGAACCGGGGAAGCTACTAATTCCAGGAGCACCTATTGGGGAAACGGTGTTTACAAATCAACCGATGCCGGGAAAACCTGGACTCATATGGGACTTGATGAATCCCATCATATTGGAGCTATTGTAATTCATCCGAAGAATCCTGATATCGTTTATGTGGCCGCCCTGGGACATCTTTATTCTGAAAACCCGGACCGGGGACTCTACAAGACAACGGATGGCGGCAAAACCTGGGAAAAAGTCCTGGGGGTTGTAGTCAAAGGAAAACACATCGGAGTAGTCGACTGTGTTATGGATCCCACCAATCCCGATATTCTTTATGCTGCCACCTACGACAAAGTAAGGAAGCCTTACACTTTCAACCTGGGCGGACCTGGAAGCCGCATATATAAAACCACCGACGCCGGTAAAACCTGGACGATGCTGGAGGGGGGTCTGCCCATGGGGATGCTTGGTCGGATTGGTATCGCTGTCTACGCTAAAAATCCGAATATTCTCTATGCCACTATTGAGAATGCCAACAAACCAGGTATGTCTGATGAAGATCGCTACCAGGAGCTGCTTCAGGATAAATCGTCAGAAGGCATGATCGGGGGAGAAGTCTATCGCTCTGATGATGCCGGTCAAACCTGGCGGAAGGTAAGTCCGGAGGGCCAGAGCATTGGAGGAGACCCGGGCTATTACTATGGCAGGATAATTATAGACCCTAACAATGACCAGATTGTTCATGTGCTCAGTGCTGCTTCCTGGGGAACTTATGATGGTGGTAAGACCTGGAAAAGACAACCGTTAGGATTTGGCGGAGATGACCATGCTCTGTGGATTGACCCGCGCGATTCTAATCATATCGTCATAGGCTATGACCATGGAATTGGTTTCACTTATGATGGAGGCAAAAACTGGTATCATCCCGATTTTCTGCCGCTTTCCCAGTTTTATGCAGTCGGCTTTGACTATTCTTATCCTTACCGGGTAGCTGGTGGTCTTCAGGACAACGGCTCTCATCTGGGCCCAGGCACCAAACGCGACGGAAGCCCGATCCAGTTCGAGGACTGGTATATGGTTGGTGGTGGGGACGGTATGTATAACGAATTCGATTGGAAAACCAACCGCTTCCTCTATAACGAGTCGCAATTCGGGTCACTGCAGAGAGTTGACCTAAAAACAGGGGAGCGTAAATCAATCGCTTATGGCCGGCAGGACCCGAAAATGCGCTGGAACTGGTGTTCTCCAGTTCTTGTTTCTCCACACAACAGCGACGTCATTTACCATGCCGGGAACAAGGTCGTCAAATCGCCTTTCAGGGGAGAATACTGGGAAGTGATAAGCCCTGACCTTACCACTAATGACCCTAGGTTCTTAACTACTGGAAAGGGAGGCGACGGCAATATACAATACTGCACTATAACCACGATTGATGAATCACCGTTGGTGGAAGGCCTGCTCTGGGTTGGGACCGATGATGGCAATGTCTGGGTAACCAGAGATGGTGGTAAAAACTGGACCAAACTCAATGAAAATATAAAAGGAAATCCTGGCTACTGGGTGAGCCGGGTGGCTGCCTCTTATTATGAGCCAGGTATGGCTTATGTTTCTTATACTGGTTTCAGGCAGGACGACTTCAGGCCCTTTCTTTACAAAACGACTGACTACGGAAAAACCTGGACTTCCATTGCCTCTAATCTTCCGAATGAACCAATCAATGTCATCAGAGAGCATCCTGAAAATCCCAACCTTCTTTTCGTCGGGACAGACTTTGCTGTTCATGTTTCCTTTGACGGCGGTCTGAGCTGGACAAGATTTAAGAACAACATGCCGACCCAGCCTGTTCATGACCTAAAAATCCATCCCCGCGAAAATGACCTGATCGTGGCCACCCACGGCAGAGGAATATTCATCGCAGATATTTATCCTCTAAGAGAAATGAACAGCCAGGTGCTGGGGCAAGACATTCATTTGTTTGAGGTTGAACCTAAGATAAAATGGGTGGGAAGGCTTAATCCAGAATATGCTTATAATAATTTCGAAGGACAGAGCGAGCCTCTTGCTTCTCCCATCTACTATTACTTAAAAAACAAAATAGATAAGGAAGTGAAGGTTTCCATTTATAAAGGTAATGTTCTGGTCAATGAAATAAAAGGCACCAATGAAGCAGGAATAAATAAAGTCCTATGGGACTGGACTATCAGAAAAGAACGGTCGGAAGAAGGCAAGAAAAGAGTTCAGGAAATGCTCAAACGCTATGCTGAATACGGTTACACTCCAAGAGGCAGAAGCCTGGATGTCAATTATGAATACTTGCCTGCCTTGCCGGGCGATTACCTGGTAGTTCTGACAGTAGGCGATAAATCATTCACGCGGACAGCGCGCCTTCTCCCTGATACCTGGGGAGATTAAGGGTGACAGTATCAGTTTAATCTTATTAGCTGTGGTATTAAGCTGATTTCAGGTGATGGGAAAAACTAGGGACACGATAGTGTGTCCCTTTTTTTCCCAAGGGCCGGACGTAATCCGTTCTGGCGTTTTTTATTTACCAAGGGCCTCAGCCAGATCAGCCTCAGCGTTGGTTATTGGCCCTATCTTGAACTTGTCGGCCAGGACATTCAAAACAGCCGGGCTGATAAAAGCGGGGAGGGATGGACCAAGCTTGATCTTTTCTACACCCAGGTAGAGTAGCGTCAGAAGGACGGCGACCGCCTTCTGCTCAAACCAGCTCAGGACGAAAGAAAGAGGCAGATCATTGACTGAACAGCCGAAGGCTTTCGATAGAGCCAGGGCAATCTGGATGGCCGAATAGGAGTCATTGCACTGACCGACGTCGAGTAACCGCGGTATTCCACCGATGTTTCCGAATTCCAGCTTGTTGAAGCGGTATTTACCGCAGGCTAAGGTCAGGATGAGGCAATCCTGGGGCACCTTTTCGGCAAACTCAGTATAATAATTGCGTCCGGGTTTGGCTCCATCACAGCCGCCGATGAGGAATATATGGCGGATTTGACCGGCCTTAATAGCCTCAATAAGCTGGTCAGCCACCTTCATGACAGCGTTATGAGCAAAGCCGGTCATAATGTATTTTTCTTCGGCATCTTCGGGGAAGCCCGGCTGAGCCAGGGCGGCTTCAATGACCGGCTCAAAGTTGTGACCGGCTATATGTCTTACGCCTTCCCAGCCGACAACGCCCGAGGTAAAAATGCGCTCACGGTAGCTTTCCCTCGGCTTTTGTAAGCAGTTGGTAGTCATGAGAATTGCCCCTGGGAACAGTTCGAATTCCTTCTGCTGGTCCTGCCAGGCACCGCCATAATTGCCAACCAGGTGCTTGTATTTTTTGAGACCGGGATAGGCATTGGCTGGAAGCATTTCGCCATGGGTGTAAACGTTCAGTCCTTTGCCTTCAGTTTGCTTGAGTAGTTCTTCCAGGTCTTTAAGGTCATGACCGGAGACAACGATGCACTTGCCTTTGACCGGTGTCACCCGGACTCTGGTAGGTTCGGGATGGCCATAGGCGCCAGTGTTGGCTGCATCCAGAAGTTCCATTGTGCGCAGGTTGATGCGGCCGCATTCCATGGCCAGGTTTAACAGCGCTTCGGCACTTTCAGGCTTCCTGGTCAGGTAATCAAAGGCCCGGTGGATGAAAGCATAAATTTCTGGATCCTGCTGACCGAGTTTTTGAGCGTGGACAGCGTAAGCGGAAAGTCCCTTTATCCCATAGGTGATAAGTTCCTGGAGACCGGTGAGATCGTCACCGAGCAGGCCGAGACGGCTCTCAATGGAGACCGATTTGCCCAGGCCGATAAGTTCATCTCTGTCCTCTACAGCTGCCTCCCACCTGACCGGGCAGTCAAATTCCTCGTCCCGGCCGGTTGCCTCAGCCGCCAGCTGGCGGGCGACTGCTTTGACCTTAACCGCTTCCCGCAGGAATTGCTGAATGGCCCCGGCATCGAAATTGGTATTGGTCAGAGTGGCGAAGATGGCCTGGATAGTAAAGTGGTCAATCTCATCGCGGCGCCGGCCTGCCTGATAGGCACGATGGGCATAACGCGAAATATCCTTGCAGGCATAAATCAGAAGATCCTGCAGAGCGGCTACTTCCGGGTCTTTGCCACAGACACCGGTTACAGTACAGGCGCTCCCTTTAGATGTTTGCTCACACTGATAACAGAACATACTCATCTCACTGACGCTCCTTTTAATTTATATATTTATGAAAGTTTATACGCTCGCTTTTTATTTATTTTTTTATTTGGTTGAACTTTTTTCTTTGCTTCTTTATTTTTCCGGGAGCGAATCATGACCAGAAGCATTTTGAAAGGAACAGGAGCTGAGAGGGCATGGGGCACATTGGCCGGCATGATGACCGCCTCACCGGAAGACACGACCAGCTCCTTCTGACCGATCCGAATGGTTGCCTGACCTTCGATGATTTCAACGAAAGCATCATAAGGCGCTTTGTGTTCGCTGAGCCCCTGACCAGCATCGAAGGAGAAGATAGTAATTGTTCCGGCAGGTAAATCGATCAAGGTTTTGCTCACCACCGCACCAGGGGAGCAGGCAACAAGATCTGCCAGGTTAGCTACTTTTCCCAGAATTTCCGGACTGACTGAATTTTTGGCGTTCATTTTTATCTCCTTCTTTTTCTTTTTTCTTTAGCATTTTTGCTCGCTTTCAATCTGCCGGTCGTCAGATCAGCTAAGGTGACACTCTGCAGGTAGTCAATCATCATGGTCTGTAAAGCTTCCAGCCTGGTCCGGATGGGACAGATGGTCGAACGGGGACAGGCTTCCTGACCGAGCAAGCAGCTATTGATAACAACCGGTCCCTGGACGGCTTCAATTATTTTGAGGAGATTTACTTGTTCGCTTGGCTGAACAAGGCGGAATCCCCCGAACGGTCCCATGACGCTCTCTACCAGACCCTCCTCATGAAGTTTCTGCATGATTTTAGAAGCAAACTGGTAAGGGACGTCGGCTGCCGAAGCCAGGGTGCGAGTAGAAATGGGTTTTCCCGGGGCCTGGGATAGAGCCACCAGCAGGCGAAAAGCATAATCCGTATGCTGTCGGACAAGATTCATTTGTCATCTCACTCTCATATAGGATTAACTTTATCCTATTATATAGGATAAATATAGTCCTGTATAGCCAAAAGTCAACAGGTTATTTGAATTTTTATCCAATATTTTCTTTTTTATTTCGCCTGCGGAAGACTTCAACAATTTAGTTTCGCCCGAAAGTTCAGCTTACAGCTGGCCAACCCATTTTTCAGGGGAAACTGGATTAATCCAGGCAGGATATATTCAATTTCAAGCTGCTGACTTGTTTAGATCCGAAGAAAGTTTTAAGCTAAAAATCAATGAAACAAAAGATACTTAAGGCTAATCTTTTCATCGGACTGGCGCTAATTGTTTTTTCGGCGGTGCTTTTAGCGCTCTCTGTCCCCTTTATGAAACATTGGTTTTATACCTTCGCCTGGTGGTCATTTATTTTATTTCTGGATGGTCTTAATTTCAGACTGCAGGGCGACTCCTTGCTGGCCCGGTCAGTCAAAAAGTTTTTCCTCCTGGCTTTTTATTCCATATCTTTCTGGTGTTTTTTTGAGATGTGCGACCTGAGGCTTCAAAACTGGAGCTACCACGGTTTGCCAGCTTCCTGGCCGGAACGCTGGCTGGGATATTTTCTCTCTTACGCCACGGTCATTCCGGCGCTTAAAGAGCTGGAGATTTTCTGGTATGGCTTTCTCAAGGGAAAAGGTCCGGCGCTTTTCCGCTTAAGGGTGAGCCGAAGTCTCCTGGCCAGTTTCTATGTGTTGGGTGCCGTTTGTCTGGTTCTTTCTTTAGTCTGGCCACGGCTTTTCTTTCCACTTATCTGGTTGGCCTTTATTTTTCTCTTAGAGCCGCTTAACTATTCACATAAGTTTCCGTCTCTAATGGCCGAAGTAGAGCAAGGTAAGTGGGATAGATTCTGGAGCGTGGTGCTCGGCGGGCTAACAGCAGGCTTTTTCTGGGAATTCTGGAACTTCTGGGCTGGTTCCCACTGGGAGTATTATCTACCATATCTTAACTTTGGCCGGATCTTTCAGATGCCGGTGTTAGGTTACACCGGCTTTATGCCTTTTGCCCTTGAGGCCTTCGCCGCTACTTCGCTTTTCCTGGCGCTGGTGGATAAATGGGGCAAGAAAAAAGCTTCCTGGCTGGTCTTTTTCTCGGCCTGCTTGCTATTTGACGTCTTTGTCTTCCAACTTATCGATCTATTTATTTTCAAACATTAATCAGAAATATTAACCCTGCTTTTCTGTCCTGTCGCCATGTTCGATTCCATCTATGACCAGCAAATGGAGCTGGATGAGTTTCTGATAATTGAATTGATCCCGAAAACCAAAAGAGTCCTGATCTAAAGACCCGGCTATACCTCTATGACCAAGGTAAAACAGGATTATCAAAACATCGTCTTTTTTAGAAAAGCTAAAGGTGGCAGCACCATTGCCGTCACCTATACCTGGTATAACCGCAGCACCGGCTTGATTTTAGAATTTGATATGATGATCTATGATGGCTGGAAGTATTTTAATTTTGATAACACCTGCACCGCCGCCTGCAACGGAGGCTTTTATTTGAGTGTAATTGCCGCCCATGAATTCGGACATGCTATCGGCCTGGACCATAACGACTGCACAACTTCAATTATGTATCCCTATGCCGATTATTGTGACACTGCTCTGGTTCAGCCAGCGGATAGAACCTGTGCTGATACGATTTATTGATTAAGTCAAGATACAATTATCTATCGGCAAAGAGAAATGGAATTATGGGATAAGGTCCTACCTCCAGAAGAACTCAGACCTTAACCCGCCCCGGTCAGCAATAAGAAGGGAGAAAAATCACTCCTTACCTGATAAAAGTATTGAACAGCAACTTGAAGGTGCCATGAGTCTGAGCCCGGTTTTGAGCCTTTAATCCGATAAGAACAATCTGGCCCCGTCCGTAATCCGCTTCGACCATAGCTGCGGCCCGGCTCAAATATTTTTCTCCTATGAGCCAGCCGCTTTGTAAAAGGTCTCTTGGTTCGTAGCGGACGACTACCCGATATTTTTCACTCTCGCTTCCGGGGAGAATTTCGAACGCCGGACTGCCGTAAAAAAGTGCCAACCCCTTTTCTGGTAAACCATAAGCCAGAGGATGTTCGTTATAAAAATTAGCCTTTAGAGTTGAACCCGGGCAGAAAAACTCCTTAGAATCAAGCCCGGCCACAATATTTCTCAGCTGGAGGTCGAATTTTTCTATAGCAAAATTTCCAGCCGACCCTAAACAGACCAGTACCCCTCCGCGGTTAACAAAATCCTTTAGCTTCTCCAGACCATCCTTGCCCAGGCCGCTCCGATACTCAGGGGGGTAGTTGGCATAGCGTCTGCTGGATTCAGGGAATTCTCCCATAATGGCGGAAGTGGAGTCGGCTGGCAAAATCAACAGGTCGATTTTTTTTGATAGCTGCCCACTTTTAATATCAGAGTCCTTGATGGTGAGATAAGGAAGCTCAAATTTTTCCAGAACGAGACGGGTCCAGCCTTCATCCGCATTGCCACCATAAAATCGTTGATAAAGACCTACCCGCAGTCGGCGCAGCTCATGCGTTCCTTCTACTGGAAAATTATCCAGCGGAAGAAAATCAACACCGGTCTTTTCTGCTATGGCTTTGATTATCTGAGTCGGAGCCTGGCGAATGATGAAATCCCCGCCACGGAGCTCTTCGGTCTTTTTATCTGCTCTGAAAATCTGGATTTTTTCATTAAGAAGAAGGCTGACTGCTCGGAAAGAATCGTTTAAACGGCCATCAAGCCTGTAACCGGCTGAACCGGATTCCACCCGGCCGCTGACTTTTAAGGGTTCCTTTATAATTTCCAATTTACCATCGGGCAACTGGTCCAGAGGATCCACTCTAACTCCCATGAATTCGGCCATAGTATGTGTGGCCAGATCATAAGGTCTGAGAGGCCGATCATCTTTAGACCGGGTCCAGTAATTATCAGGATAAAAAGTTCTTCCCAGCAGATTTTTTATCAGACCCATTTTAGGCTGAGCAAGGGAAATAACGAATGAACCGGGAGGATAGATAAGGCCATCTGCCTTCAAAGGCGAGGTTGACCTGTGGATTTCAATTCCACTTAGAAGCAGAGTATTAATCATCTTAATGGTGGTAAGCCAATCGTGCTGTTCCGCCGGAACGATAAATGCCGTCGGGTGGCCTTCTCGACCTCGCTCAATCTGTCGAATGGCTTTAAGGTAAGCATTGTAAAGAATGGTATCCCGGTGTCTGGCGGCCAGGTCCAGGACTGCCCAGGCTGCTATTTTTTGCTGTTCAACTATGTCCCGCAATCTCCACCAGCCGCCTTCCCAGGGATGTGGAAAGTTGGTTTGAGCCTCATAAACCGGGAATTGAAGTGATTCTCCTTTGAGCTGATCAGGATGGATGAAAATCGGACTGGCTAAATTGGCGGAAGCAGATTCGGTCAGCATACCGGCAATATTATGAAAGGGGGTAATCCAGTGCCAGCCAAAATGACCCCAACCCGGAAACATGGCATCATTGATGATTCCAGTCTTGCCGGCCTCTTCCAGCCTGAAGGCCATATGGCTGCCAAACCACGAAAGTTCACGCCAGAGCAAGGGATCAGCATAAGGCCGGATGGGATCACAATAGGGAGGAATATAAAGCCTGGGACCATAACTCCCCATATGGTGATGATCCACATAAGCCTGAGGTTTCCACTCCCGATAAAGTATCTGGGCAGCATAAATCGATTCCTGAAGGTTGATAAAATCGCCATCGCGATTATTGTCATGCCCGGCGTATTTATGATAAAGCCAGGGAAGAGAAGAGCCCTCATATTCAGTACCCAGAGTTTTATAGTACCAATCAGTGACCATTATCTCGCCATCTGGATTAAAACTCGGGATCATCAAGAAAATGACCTCATCCAGGATGCGCCTGGTCTCTTCATCGTTTCTGGAAAGCAGATCATAAGCCAGCTCAGGAGCCATCTGTGTTCCACCGATTTCTGTCGCATGGAGGCTCATCGATTGACATACTATGGCTTTGCCCTGAGAAATGAGTTCAGAAATCTCGGTTTCGGAAACCAGACGCGGGTCGGTTATTTTCTGGTTTATTTCTTTAAGCCTTTCCAGGTTGGCCAGGTTTTCGGGAGAAGATATAACAATTAAAAGAAAAGGATGTCCCATGGTGGTGGGACCCATGTTTATAACTTTTATCCGGGGACTCTGTTTTTGTAAGATCTCGAAATATTCTACAATTTTATCCCAGCGGGCTATTTTCTTATCCGTCCCGAGCTTAAAACCAAAAAAAGCTTCAGGAGTGGTGATTTTTTCTTCGGTCCCTGTCTGCCCGGAATAAGCCAACGACAGTGTGGTTAGCCATATAAAACTTAACAATAACCAGCAGGTCAGATAAGTTCTGGCTGCCGTTATCTTCGTTGGTTGTTCAGGCCTGAGATTTAATTTCATTTTCTTCCTCCTGTTAGAATCCATTAATAGACTCTATTATCTTTATTTCGGTAGTATTTCTCCAACCTTTTTTCCTGTTTATCGAAAATCCAGGAGGATCGGCTTTATCATTCTCTTCATAAAAACTCGAAAACTTATCCAATTCAATAAAAACAAGTCGAGATACTAAAACTCTATACTAAAGCTCTCAGGTGAGGTGATTGTTTACGGCTTGGAGTAGCTTTTTCTCGATGAGAGGATATGATGATCTATGATGGCTGGAAGTATTTTGATTATGATAACAACTGCACCACCGCCTGAAACGAAGGCTTTTATTTGAGTGTAATTGCTGCTCATGAATTTGGACACGCTATCGGCCTGGACCATAACGGCTGCCCAACTTCAATTATGTATCGCTATGTCGATTATGGCGACAGCGCCCTGGTTCAGCCAGCGGATAAAACCTGTGCTGACACGATTTCTTGACTGGTGAAAGGGCAGGAATATTTTGATGTAAAGGCTAATTCCCGTTAAGGCCAGGGAGTATCCAGGCGGTGGGCCTAAAACCAGCAATCACGTACCAGAAAAGGCCAGGATTATAACTTGTCCTAGTAGCAAAATTCATTCTGTTATGCGGTCCTCCGAGACGGGTTTTCCTTTGAAAAATACTTTTAGAGCAACTTGACCAGAATGGTGTAGTTGGGATCGACCAGCTGTT
>ERZ795047.654-NODE-654-length-41477-cov-23.324489_pt1 | contig 41477 bp, 35 predicted proteins | sample MGYA00375131_ERZ795047 | MGnify/ENA primary metagenome ERZ795047 (study PRJEB30176, sample SAMN05720228) | activated sludge metagenome | isolation source: Anaerobic digester | place: Japan | collected 2015-05-20 ... | reverse complement strand
AACGATACCTATGTCACGGCGACCGCAGTCTGTGCCTCGCTGCATAAATTGGCGGAAGCTTGTCAATTGAAGTTTTGACAATTATACCCCGGGACGGTTTCCGGGTTGACAAAAGATAAAACTGGGCCACAAATAAGAATATGGACATAACCCTAGAGGCGGCCAATTTGCAGCAATTCCGGTACGCCTTGTACCAGAACTTCAACAAACGCGCGGACACTCTGCTCGAGTTGCTCGATGCGTTGTGCAGTCAGCCAGAGACCCGCTCGGTAGTAGAGTACAGTCTGGCCCCTTGTTATCGGCGCAGTTACTCCACGATTTTCAAAGCCTTGGATGAACTGCGTTTGTCGCCCTTGTGGCTGCCCCTGCGCCTGGCGCCTTATCTGCCGCGCCCTACCCAGCGGCCTTTCTGGCTGTTGATAGCCGATGTCACCGTCTGTCCGCGGCCTTACGTCGTCACCCTCAAAGACCGCGGCATGGCCTATCAGCCGGAAGTCGTGAAGGGGGAACTGCCGGTCACTATCGGGCATCAGTACTCGACGGTAGTCTTGGGACTGGAACCTGAAGCTGGCTGCAGTGTCAGTTGGATGGTGTAGCTGCTGACGGAGCGTGTGCCTACCACGGCCAACAAGGAGCTGGTAGGCGCCCGGCAAATTGACCGGCTGCTCCAAGCCCCAGAACTGACCGGGACGCTTGACCGGCGTCGTGGCCGTAAAATCCATGTTGCGTTTGGGGAAGATGCGATTTCGCAATCGCAGTCATTGGGAAGGAATTTATGCAAGCATGTCCACAATTGGGCGGCCTGATAGCTCGGCAATTTATCTAGCAAGAACACAGTCAAGAAAAAGGAGATAAACATGCCCATTCCAGATTATCAATCCATCATGTTGCCCTTGCTCAAGTTCGCCGGTGACGGACAAGAGCACTCACTTCGAGAAACAGCCGAGGTACTGGCTGATGAGTTCAACCTCACAGACAGGGAACGGAGCGAACTATTGCCCAGCGGGCAACAGGCAATCTTTGACAACCGGGTGGGATGGGCGCGTACGTATCTGAAAAAGGCCAGGATGCTGGAGACCACGCGACGTGGATACTATCGGATCACAGAGCGCGGTCAAGAGATCCTTCGCAGAAATCCCCCCAAGATAGATAACATCTTTCTTAAACAGTTCCCTGAATTCGTCGAGTTCCAGACAGCAACCAGGGTAAGGACTGACGAGACAGGGAACCAGGGAAGCCACGAGGCACAGACGCCCGAAGAGGTGATCGAAACAGCCTATCAGAAAATGCGCCAGGGATTGGCAGCTGAACTTTTGCAAATGATCAAAGAGCATTCCCCGACGTTTCTGGAGCGGTTGGTGATTGATTTGCTGGTCAGGATGGGGTACGGTGGGACACGCAAAGATGCTGGCGAGGCCATGGGTGGAACGCGAGATGGTGGCATAGATGGCATCATCAAGGAAGACCGTTTGGGGCTTGACATCGTCTACGTTCAGGCCAAGCGATGGGACGGCCCGGTAGGCAGGCCGGAGATCCAGAGGTTTGCAGGCGCATTGCAGGGGCAACGCGCCAGAAAGGGCATTTTCATCACGACTTCGACTTTCTCTCAGGATGCCCTGGATTACGCTGCTCGGATAGACAGCAAGATAGTCCTGATTGATGGCAACAGGTTAGCGCAGTTGATGATTGACCACAACGTTGGAGTGACTTCGATGTCCTTGTATGAGCTGAAACGCATTGATTCGGACTATTTCACAGAAGAATGAGGCGGCCCGACATGCGCATGGAGCCGACCCGCTCCGCGTGTGGCTGAACCGTGAGCCGTTCGGCGGCCTGCTCAATCAGACACCTTCGTGAGGGCAATGATTACCTTATGGACACGCTCATCATAGAAATGCTGGCGGTCGCCAGTGCAAGCATCGTGCCCTGGGGCCTGGCAAATGTTGTGAGTCTGAAGCATTTGAACCGCGGTTCACCGTATTCCGTGCCTGTTCAGTTCATCTTGCAACTGACCCAGTCAATGCTGATCATTCTGCTGATTCTGTACATAGCGCTGAATCAACCTTCTCGTCTAATGTCTATCGGCTTTTTCTGGCCCATTCCCATGGAGAACATCGGCGTCCTCAATTCAGTCACGGGTGTTTTGCTGGGTGGAGTAGTGATTCACAGCTTCATTGTATTACCTTTCTCTCTGTACCTCGCATTCACGCGCAAGGTTTTGAAGAAAGAATCAGATTTCTCAAAACCTGCAAAGGCGTGGTTCTCAAAATACAGGACTCCCTGGGAGCGTTGTGGCTTGTTGACCGCGCTCCTCCTGAGTGCCATAGCTGAGGTGATGGAATGGGATATCATGGTATGAGGGGGATCATCCATGCGCCCGATGAAAAACCCGAAATAACTTGGCCTCTGCTTAAACGGGTCTTGCAGTATGCCCAACCCTATTACTGGCTGATGGGGGGGATGCTCTTGCTGATCCTGGCGCATACGGGGCTGGCGTTGCTTTCCCCCCTGATCCTGCGCGACTTGATTGACAACACTATTCCCAACGGCGATGTCAAGCGGTTGTTCTTGCTGGCAATGGCTTTGTTACTGCTGCCCATCATAAATGGTGCGCTCGACGTGGTCCAGCGGCGCCTGAACACGCAGGTAGGCGAGGGCGTGATCTACGATTTGCGCCTAGCGTTGTACGCTAATTTGCAGCGCATGTCATTACGATTTTTCACCAACACCAAAGTTGGCGAGCTGATGAGTCGCCTGAACAACGACGTGGTGGGGGCGCAGAATGCCATCAGTAGCACGCTTGTGGGCATCGTGACCCAACTCGTCCAGGCTGTGGCGACCTTGGCCGTGATGGTGTCCCTCGAATGGCGGTTGACTTTGATCAGCGTCGCAATTTTGCCATTGTTCATCCTGGCAGCGCGCCTGTTGAGCACGCGCCTGCGGGATATCACCCGCAAACGGATGGAAGCCAATGCGCAGATGAATGCCTTGATGAACGAGACCCTCAACATTGGCGGCGCGCTGTTGGTGAAGTTGTTTGGCCGGCGACAGCTGGAGGTGGAACGTTTTGGACAACGCGCGGCGCAGGTGCGCGATCTGGGCGTGCAGCGCGTCTTCATTGGGTCAATTTTCGGGGCCATCATCGGCCTGATCAGCGCCGTGGGCGCGGCCCTGGTCTACGGGCTGGGAGGCTACTTTGTGATCCAGGGAGCCTTTAGCATCGGCACCATCGTGGCCTTCGGGAGTTATCTGGGCAATCTGTATCGCGCCTTGCAGGGGCTTTCCAACGCGCCGGTGGAGTTTGCCACTTCGATGGTCAGTTTCGAGCGGGTCTTCGAGGTCATTGATTTGCCGGTGGATATTCCAGAAAAACCGGGGGCGCTCGCGCTTCAGGATATCGAGGGCGAAATTGTATTTGAGGAAGTCTCTTTCAAATATGCCGCTGGCGATGAAGTCTTGCTCAGTGATGTACACCGCTATGGCCACATAGACAATGTGACAGCCGTCTTTTCCGGGATGCCGCCTGCTACAGAGGATGAGACGCGCGCCCCGCGTAGTCAGGCGCGCAGCATGGCCCTGGATCGGGTCAGCTTCCGCGCGGCGCCGGGACAGCTGGTGGCGCTGGTGGGGCCAAGCGGTGCGGGTAAGACCACGCTCACCTACCTCATCCCGCGCCTCTACGACCCCAGCGCCGGGAGCATTCGGATTGACGGGCGCGATCTGCGCGATGTGACGCTCGACTCTCTCCGGGCGCACATCGGCATGGTGACTCAGGAGACTTATCTGTTTCACGATACCATCCGCACCAATCTGCAATATGCCCGGCTGGAGGCTTCGCAGGAGGAACTGGAAGCGGCTTGCCGCATCGCCAATATCCACGAATTTATCCAGGCGCTGCCGGAAGGCTATGATACCATTGTTGGCGAGCGCGGGTATCGCTTGAGCGGCGGTGAGAAGCAGCGTATTGCGCTGGCGCGGGTGATCCTCAAGAATCCACGCATCCTGGTATTGGATGAGGCCACCAGCAGCCTGGACAGCGAATCCGAGGCGCTGATTCGGGACGCGCTCGACAAAGTGCTGGCCCAACGCACCAGCATTGTCATCGCGCATCGCCTGAGCACCATCCTGGCAGCCGATCTCATTTTGGTGATGGATCGGGGAAAGATCGTAGAGCGCGGTACCCACGCCTCGCTGCTGGCAGCAGAGGGGTTGTATGCCAACCTGTATCAAATGCAGTTCCGAAGTGATCGCTCCTGAGGCGAAGAGCGCCTTGCCGCGCCCAGAGCAACACTGAAGGCGTCGCGTCACCCTGAGCGCGCAGCTCGCCCAACTGCACCTGCTTGTTGTTCTGGGCTATGGCGTCTTGATGTTACGGCGCCCGGCCGCCCCGAAAGTTCCCCCTCAGAACTGCCTCAGTACGCCCGACCAAAGAGCGCCACCTCGTGAGCCTCCCGGCCCGTGTAAACGCACGTCCCGGTGCCACCCGGCTGCTCCAACGGGATGCAGCGGATGGTGGCCCGGGTCTCTTCCTTGATGCGCGCCTCGTCCTCGCGGTCGCCGGCCCACCAGGCGCGGGCAAAACCCGTCTCTACCGCCTCTTGAAGCTCCGCATACGTGCGCACGTCGTAAATGTGGCTGTCGCGGAAGGCGAGCGCCTTCTGGTAAATCGCCTGCTGAATGGTCGTCAGCAAGCCGGGCACCGTCATCTCGATCTCCGCCGACGAGAGCAAGGTCTTGCCCTCGCGGCCGGGTTGATCGCGGCGAGCGGCCATCACCGTGCCGTGGGTGATGTCGCGCGGCCCGAGCTCCAACCGCAGGGGAACGCCACGCATCTCCCAATCGTTGAACTTCCAGCCGGCAGAGGCCGTGTCGCGATCATCCAGATGCACGCGGCAGACGCGCTGTAACCGCTGACGCAGCGCGCGCGCTGCCTCCAGCACCGCCACCCGCTCTTCTTCCTTCCGCCAGATGGGGACGATGACCACCTGGATGGGCGCCAATCGCGGCGGCAACACCAACCCCTGATCATCGCCGTGCGCCATCACGATGGCCCCGACCATGCGCGTGCTCAGCCCCCACGAAGTCGTCCAGGCAAATTGCTGGACGTTGTTCTCGTCGAGGAATTTGATATCAAAGGCCCTGGCGAAGTTCTGCCCCAGGAAATGGCTGGTGCCGGATTGCAGCGCCTTGCCGTCCCTCATCATCGCCTCGATGGTGTAACTGGTCACCGCGCCGGCAAATTTCTCGCTCTCGCTCTTGCGGCCGGGGAGCACGGGAATCGCCGCCTCGTTGATAGCGAAATCGGCATACACGCCGAGCATCCGCAGCGTTTCCTCGACGGCCTCCTCCCGCGTGGCGTGCGCTGTGTGCCCCTCCTGCCACAGAAATTCCGCCGTGCGCAGGAACAGGCGCGTCCGCAGTTCCCAACGCACCACATTGGCCCACTGATTGATCAGCAATGGCAAATCGCGGTACGACTGCACCCACTTGGAATACATGTAGCCGATAATGGTCTCGGAGGTCGGGCGCACCACCAACGGCTCGGCGAGCTCCTCCCCACCACCGTGTGTGACGACCGCCAGCTCCGGCGCGAAACCCTCCACGTGCTCGGCTTCTTTTTCCAGAAAGCTCATGGGGATGAACAAGGGGAAATAGGCGTTGACGTGCCCCGTTTCCTTGAAGCGGCGATCCAGCTCGTCGTGGATGTGCTCCCAAAGCGTGTACCCATACGGCTTGATGACCATGCAGCCCCGCACCGGCGAATAATCGGCCAGATCGGCTTTCTGCACGATCTCGTTATACCATTTCGAGAAATCCTCATGCTGTGGCGTCAAAAAATCGGCCATGTCGCACCTCGTCCGTCAGGAATGGGGCCATTATACGCGAAGCTGCGCTTTTGGGAAGGGAGCGCGCCTCCACACGTGTCCACGTACTCACGTCAAAACTGGCTAAGACGTCCGAAGGCGATGCCGTCAGCGCGCCACTCGATCAGGCGGAAGGGGTAGACGTTGACCACGTCGGTAGCGGCATAGCGCGTGTGCCACGCCTGCGGGCCGTAGATATGCTTGTGCCCGTGAAGCAACAACCGCGGACGACAACGGCGCATCAGGGGGAGCAAGGCCTTAAAGCCCAGATGCGCCGGGTCCGGGCCGTCGTGAATCCCCGCAGGGGGCGCGTGCGTGATCAGGATGTCCAAATAGCGCCCGTAGCGCAGCCGGTTCCACGTCAGGCGCAGGGTCAGCCTGGCAACCCGCAGCGCCATCTCCTGCTGCGTCGCCTGATAGGACGCCTGAGGAAGATAACGCACGCAACCTTCCAGGCCGGCGAGCAGCAGCCCGCTGTGTCGCAAGCGCGCCGTGCGACGATCCAGGTTCTGCAGCCCGGCCGGTTCCGCGAGCACCCCCTCGCGGCCCTCTTCGCGGACGTCGTGATTGCCGTGCACGTAGAAGGCCGCGGGCGGATTGAGGGCAGTGACGAGGAAATCGAGGTAAGAATAGGGCAGATCCCCGCAGCTCAGCAGCAGGTCCACCGGGCCCACCACCGCTTGGACCCGAGGCTGATACAGGATCCGCGCCGTCGCATCGCTGACTGCCAGAATCCGCAAGGGCGTTGAAGCCGGGAAAGTCATGTCCCGCCAGCCGAAGGCGTGCGCGGCCCAAAGCGGCGATAGTTCACCGCCAGTTTGTCCACGATCGCCTGCTCCAGGTCTATGCCGGTGAGATACGCCAGCTGCAAAAGGTAGAGCGCCACGTCCGCCAGCTCCTCCGCCAGCGCCTCGCTCTGCGCCTCCTCACCCCACTGAAAATGCTCCAGGACTTCCGCGGCTTCGAGGGAGAGGGAAATGGCGATGTTGCGCGGTGTTTGGGCAAAAGGACTCTCGGGCTCATACCAGCCCATCGCGGTCACAAAGGCATTCATGGCATCGGTCAGCTCTTTGACATCCATTAGGGCGCACCTTGAGTGAATTTCAATGCACGGGGATCAGCCTTAGTATACGGTAAAACCGGGCGCAGGCAACAAAAAGCCCCTCGCAGAGCGTGCGAGGGGCCGGACCATCGCGATCAACCGTTCCAGCGGCGCAGCATCTCAACCAGCAAGCGCACGCCGAAGCCGGCGCCGCCCCTGGGAATGTAAGGGCGGTCGTCATCCGCCAATCCCTGCGCGGCCATGTCAATGTGAGCCCAGGGGATCCCTTCGGGGACGAATTTGCTCAGGAAAAAGCCCGCCGTGATGCAGCCCCCTGCCCGACTGCCGACATGACACACGTCCGCGACGTCGCTCTTGAGCTGCTCGCCATATTCCTCGAAGAGCGGCATGGGCCAGACCCGGTCATAGGACGCCTCGCCGGCAGCCCGCAAGCGCGCCACGAGAGCCTCATCGCCCATGACCGCAGCCGCCGGCGTCCCCAATGCCACTGCCTGCGCGCCCGTAAGGGTAGCGATGTCCACGATCGCCTGCGGCTTGAACGTCCCCGCGTAGGTCAGCGCATCAATGAGGAGCATCCGCCCCTCGGCGTCGGTGCTGTGGATTTCCACCGTGAGCCCCTTGAGGGATTTGACCACGTCGCCGGGCTTGCTGGCAAGCGCATCGGGCATGTTCTCGGTGAGCGGCGCCAGGCCCACCACACGCAGCGGCAGATTCAACTGCGCCGTCGCGTACAGCGCACCGATCACCGCCGCCGCCCCCGCCATGTCGTCCTTCATCTTCCACAAATCCTGCGACGGCTTGATGGAAATGCCGCCGGAGTCGAAAGTAATGCCCTTGCCAACCAGGACCACGGCGGGCAGGTCCTCGCGGCCGGCGTTGTGCTCCAAAATCACCATCTTCGCCGGCTCGCCGCCGCCCTTGTTTACCGAAAGGAAGGCGCCCATCCCCAGCGCTTCGATCTCCGCCTTCTCCATGATGCGGCATTGCAGGCCGACAGCTTCCGCCAGGGTCCGCGCCGTCTCCGCAATCGTGGAGGGCGTAGCGAGGTTGGCGGGACGGTTGATCAGGTCCCGTGCCAGGCACGTCGCCTCGGCGATGACACGCCCGGCCGCCGCGCCCGCTTCGAGCGCCGCGAACTTCGCCGGATCGAATTCCACCAGCGTCAGCGTCTCCACGTTGGGGCGCACGTCTTCCAGCTGGGTCTTGAGTTCCTGGTAGCGATACAGCCCCAAAATCGTCCCCTCGACCACGGCCTGCGCGGCAGTTTCCATCTCAATAGCGCCGACTCCCGCGCCGTGAATGATCGTGTGGAGCTGCGTCACGCCCAGGTCGCGGGCCTTGCGCGCCGCCGTCGCCGCCGCCTGACGAATGCCCTCGACGGTGAATTTTTCCGCCTTGCCCAGCCCGACCACCACTACGCGCCGGGCCGGCAGGCTTCCCGCCGGATAGAGCACTGCCACTTCGTTGCGCTTGCCGCGGAAATCGCCGGCAGCGATCAACGCCCGAATCGCGCCGCCGAGCGCCGCGTCCACCGCTCCGGTCGCGCCGTCCGGCGTCGTCACCCCTTCAAAGAGGTTGACGACAATGGCCTGGGCTTCCTGATCTTGAATCTTACCTACCGTGGTCTGTATTTGCATAGGTTGCTCCTCAAAAGGTCTCACAGATGATCCACCGGCAACGCCGTCCGGCGCATAATCACTTCGGAAAAGGCGTTGGGGAACGCTGTCGTTAACCGCTGCACATGCTCGTGCAGCTGTGCACGCAGAAATTGACCGCTTGCCGGATCTTCGGCGAAAGTGGTCAAGAGCAATTCAAAAACCGCGTTGACTTCGGAATTCTCGACCGAATGCGCCAGCTGGTACGCTTCTTCGAGGTCGCTTACCCTTCTGGCTCTCTCGACGATGTCTTTACGGGCATTCCCCTCGGCTTTCTGCAGCATGAGCGGCTCTGCGGGCGAATCCAACACCTCCGGCGCCAGACGCTCACGCAACCGCTCCAACGTGCGCGCATGGACGGTCTCCTCATGAGCCATCTCGTGCCAGAAGCGAGCCACTTCGGGGTACGGCGCGAAGCGTTGGGCCAAAATCAAATACATCGCCTCCGCCGCATTTTCTGCCGCCGTTGCCAGGATAAAAAGATGAGTAACTGTGTCTGTGTCTGCCATGCGTTTTCCCGTTCCTTTATCATAAGGCCATCGCGGCGAGCTCCCAAGTGACAAGTTTCCTTCAATCCCCGCTGACTGACCGCCGCAGCGAACAGGGCGGGATGCGGGACATCGCCGCTGCCCCATGGATGTCTGCCCCAGCGATCACCGATGCTGTGGAAAATCAAACATTCCCATTATAGCACAAAACTGAATAACGTCCCCCCGCGCCGGCCATTTCCGTGTTATAATGGCAGGTTGCAACAGAGAAAGGCAGTCTAAGACATGGTAAGTGAGATGTTGATCGTGCGTGGTGCACGCGAACACAATCTGAAAAACATCACGGTGGAGATCCCGAAAAACAAGCTCGTCGTCATCACCGGGCTATCCGGCTCCGGGAAATCCTCCCTGGCGTTCGATACCATCTTCGCCGAGGGGCAGCGACGCTACATCGAGTCGCTCAGCGCCTACGCGCGGCAATTCCTCGGCCAGATGAACAAGCCCGACGTGGAATCCATCGAGGGTCTCAGTCCGGCGATCGCTATTGATCAGAAGGGCGTCTCCCACAATCCGCGCTCCACCGTCGGCACCGTCACCGAGATTTACGACTACTTGCGGCTGCTCTACGCCCGCATCGGCGTGCCCCACTGTCCCCAATGTGGACGCGCTGTGACCCGGCAAAGCGCACAAGAGATTGTGGACGCGATCCTTGGAATGCCGCCGGCCACGCGGCTGCAGGTCCTCGCGCCGCTGGTCCGCGGGCGCAAGGGGCACCATCGTCCCACCTTCGATGAGGTGCGCAAGCTGGGCTTCGCGCGCGTGCGCGTGGACGGCGAAACCCACGAGCTCGACGAGGTCCCGGAGCTCGATCGCTACAAGCTCCATGACATCGAGGCCGTCGTGGATCGCCTCGTCATCCCCGACCCCGAAGAGGACCCCGAGTCGGCCTACCGCGATTTCGTCAGCCGCGTCACCGACTCTGTCGAAACCTCGTTGCGCCTGGGCGAGGGGGTCATGATCGTGGAGGTGGTGCGCTCCCCGGCTCCGGACGCGCAGGCGCCCGGCGATGTGCTCTTTTCGGAAAACCTCGCCTGCCCGGTGTGCGGCATCAGCCTGCCGGAAATCGAGCCACGCACGTTCTCGTTCAACAGCCCGCACGGCGCCTGTCCCGCCTGTCAGGGGCTGGGCTACAAACTCGAGCTCGACCCGGCGCTGATCGTCCCCAATCCCGACCGCTCGCTGCGCGAAGGCGCCATCGCCATTGGCGTCGCCGAAGATCAGGAGAGCTACACCTTCAAACAGCTGGAAAACGTCAGCCGGCACTACCACATTGACCTGGACAGGCCCTGGCGGGAGCTCTCCCCCACCGAGCAGCGCCTCATCCTTTACGGTTCGGGGACGGACGTGGTGCCGATGCATTTCGAGGGTCCCAACGGGGTCTGGGAGAGGCAGCGCCCCTACGAAGGCATCGTGCCCGGCCTGCAGCGGCGTTACAACGAGACCACGTCCGATTACATCCGCACCAAAATCGAGGAAGCGATGAGCCGCACGCCCTGCAAAGAATGCGGCGGGACGCGCCTGCACGAGATCGCGCGCGCCGTGACCGTGGCGGGGGAAGCCATCCACGAAGTCTCCGCCTGGCCCGTGCAACGGCTGCAAGCGTGGGTGGAACAGCTGCTCGAACCTGGCGGCCTGAGCCGGAAGGACGCGACCATCGCCGAACGCCCCTTGCGCGAGATCTACAACCGCATCACCTTCCTGGTGAATGTGGGGCTGGATTACCTCAGCCTCAGTCGCGCCGCCAACACGCTCTCCGGCGGCGAGGCGCAGCGGATCCGCCTGGCGACGCAGGTGGGCTCCCGACTCACCGGCGTGCTCTACGTGCTCGATGAACCGAGCGTCGGCCTGCATCAGCGCGATACCGCTCGCCTCATCCACACCCTCAAGGAGATGCGCGACCTGGGGAACACGGTCCTGGTGGTCGAACACGATGATGAGACCATCCGCGCCGCCGATTGGATCGTGGACCTGGGACCCGGCGCGGGTGAACACGGCGGCGAAGTCATCGTCGCCGGGCCGCTGGAGACCATTCTGGCGCACCCCACCTCGCAGACAGGCGCCTATCTTTCGGGGCGCCGCTGCATCCCCGTCCCCCAACACCGGCGCCAGGGCAACGGCAAGGCGCTGGAGATTCGCGGCGCGCGGGCCAACAATCTAAAAAACATCACCGTGCGCCTCCCGTTGGGACTGTTCATCTGTGTGACGGGCGTCTCCGGTTCGGGCAAAAGCACGCTGGTGGTCGAGACACTCTATCAACGCCTGGCGCAGATTCTCAACGGCTCCCGCGAACCGGCCGGCGAGGTAGATGACATCACGGGGCTGGAGTACCTGGACAAAGTCATCAACATTGACCAGAGTCCCATCGGGCGGACGCCGCGCTCCAATCCGGCGACGTATGTGGACCTCTTCGGACCCATTCGGGAGCTCTTTGCCGCGCTGCCGGAATCGAAGATTCGCGGTTACAAAGCCGGGCGCTTTTCCTTCAACGTCAAGGGAGGCCGCTGTGAGGCCTGTCAGGGACAGGGCACGCTCCGCATCGAGATGCAGTTCCTGCCGGAAGTCTACGTCCCTTGCGATGTCTGTCATGGGACGCGCTACAACCGGGAGACGCTCCAGGTGCGTTACAAGGGGCTGAACATCGCCGAAGTGTTGGAGCTGACGGTGAGCGAGGCGCTGGAGTTCTTCGCGCCCTTTCCCGCCATCGTCAAGCGGTTGCAGACGTTGAACGATGTGGGCCTGGGGTACATTCGCCTGGGGCAATCTGCCACCACACTTTCCGGCGGCGAGGCGCAGCGGGTCAAACTCTCCAAGGAGCTCTCCAAACGCGCGACGGGGAAAACGCTCTACATCCTCGATGAGCCGACGGTGGGCCTTCATGCCGCCGACGTGGATCGCCTGATTCAGGTGCTCCAACGGCTCGCGGATGCCGGCAACACGATCCTGGTCATCGAACACAATCCCGATGTGATCAAAGTGGCCGATTGGATCATTGACCTGGGGCCGGAAGGAGGGGACGCCGGCGGCGAGGTGATCGCGGAGGGCACGCCCGAAACTGTGGCGGAAGCGTCCGCCTCACACACCGGGAAGTACCTCCAGCGCTGGTTGCGCGGCGACTGCAATGGCTGAGCAGCTCAGGGCGTCAGCGGCGTTGCCGTGACCGTGGGCGGTTCCGGCGCCGCAGTCGGCGTCTCCGTCGGCGGCGGCGCCGGCGTCTCCGTCGGCGTGGGCGAACTGGTGGGCGTGGGCGTGGCAGTCGGTGAACCGGTGGGCGTGGGCGTGGCGGTCGGCGAACCGGTCGGCGTGGGCGTGGCAGTCGGTGAACCGGTCGGCGTGGGCGTCTCCGTGGGCGTAGGCGAACCGGTCGGCGTTGGCGTGGCAGTCGGTGAACCGGTCGGCGTGGGTGTCTCCGTGGACGTGGGCGAACCGGTCGGCGTGGGCGTGGCAGTCGGTGAACCGGTGGGCGTGGGCGTCTCCGTGGGTGTGGGCGAACCGGTCGGAGTCGGTGTGCCGGTCGGCGTGGGCGTCTCCGTCGGTGTCGGCGTCCAGGTAGGCGGCAGCGGCGACGGCGTCGGCGTCATGATCATGACGGGCGGCAAAAACAACCCCTGGCCTTCGTAGATCATGTAGCCGCTGAGGCAGTTGGCAAAGCGAATCGCTTCGATGGTAGTGCCATAGCGGCGCGCGAGACTGAACAGCGTGTCGCCCCGCAGCACATAGACCAACCGCCATCCCAAGGGCGGGCCGCAGAGATAGGGGCGCGGCGTTGACGTCATCACAATCGCGGGCGGCAGGTAGATGAGATCCCCCGCAGCCACTTCTTCCCCACCCAGGCAATTCGCCTGCATGAGCAGGAAAGCGCTGGCGCCACTTCGCGCCGCCAACATCATCAGCGTCTCTCCCGAGCGGACGAAATACGGCACCCAGCCCGCGGGCGTGAGGCACTGAGAGACCAGCGGAGAGCGCGGCGTCGGCGTCGCGATGGCCGTAGGAGCAAAAAGACCTGTGGGCGTCGGCGAGGGGAAAGACGTGGGATACAGGGTCGGCGTCGGCGCGTAGGCGATGCGCGTAGGTCGGCTCACCCGCAGCTGGGGATCGAGCTGACTCAAGCCGATGCTGCCCAGGATGAAAGCGGCCAGCATCACGACCGCGCCCAGGACACCGGCCAGACGCGCCACTTCCCCCCGCGCCCTCATGGTCACTTCCCCTGTAGATAAGCCGGCAGCGTCACATGGAAAGTGCTGCCGACGCCAGGCTGCGTCTCGACCCAAATCCGCCCGCCGTTGGCCTCGACCAGCGTCTTGGCCACTGCCATGCCGACGCCCGTTTCCCCCATCCCTGCCACCAGCGGCTGTCCGGCGCGATAGAAACGGCGGAACACCTTGGGGAAATCCTCTTGAGCGATGCCGCCCCCCGTGTCCGTCACCGTCATGTGGATAGAAAGCGGCTGCTCCCCCTCAGCCGGTTGCGTTTCGCTGTGAATCAGCACCTCCGTGCCCTGCTGCGAGCACAACGCGGCGTTGGAAAGCAAGCGCAACATGACCTGGTAGAGGCTGTCGCGGTCCGCCTTGATGGGCGGCAACTCGGGCGGCAGGTCCATCCGCACCGCCAACCGCCGTTCGCGGAACCGTGCGGAAAGGCCCACCACCGCCTCCTCGATGATGCTGATCAAATTCACCGGCTCCGGCGTGAGTTCGATGACGCGCGCATCGGGTGACGCCGTCTGGATCAAGTCGTTGAGCAATTGCCCCATCTGCTCCACGTTGGCGCGAACCCGTTCCAGGAACTGTTGTTGCATGTCGGTGAGGATGCCCGCTTGCTCCCCCAACAGCAGCGCCGTATAGCCGCTGATGGAGGTCATCGGGGTGCGGAATTCGTTGGCGATGCCGACGATGGCTTCCTGGCGCTCGGCAAAACTCTCCTCGGGGCGCAGGGTCACCACCAACACCTCGGGGCGCGCATCGCGCCCGGTGAGCGCGACCAGATCCGCCTCGAGGGTCTTCCCATCTACCTGCAGCGTGAGATGGCTCCGCCGGCGCGCGTCGGGCTCTGGCGAAAGCAGCTCGTTGATGGCGGCGGCCCACTGCGGATTGGGATAAGCGCCATCGAGCGGGATGCCGGAGACCTCCCCTTGCGGGAGATGCAACAGCTGGCGCGCAAGCGCATCCGCCATCACGATCGTCCCGCCGGCGTCGGCGATCAGCAGCCCCAACAACATGCCGGCAGGCGTCGCCTGAGCCGTCTGCAGCTGCGTGTGGAGGTTCTCCAATTCTCGAATCAACAGACGCCGCTCGTCCAGCAACTGCTCCAGGCGCGAGCGCGTCTTCGCCAGCTCCTCGCCCAGGCGGTTGCGGTCCTGGAGCAACATGTCCCGATCGCGGACCAGTTCCCGCACCTCATTTTGCCAGAATTCCAGCTCCGTGGAGGAGGGTTGCGAGCGCTCCTCCAGCTGCACATGCAGACGGGCGATTTCGCGCCCACGATCTTCCAGTTCCTGCTGCAGCGCCGACACTTCCTCGCTAAGGCGGGCGATTTCGGGGTTGGCAGCGTTGAGGGCCGCTGCGTAATCCTCGTTCGATTCGCGCAGGCTAAAGATCGAGCCGCCCTGCTGCTGCACCCGCTCGATGGCGCCAGCCAGCAACGCCGCCGTGAGTTGCGGCATCACCAGCGCCTCCGGCGACCAGGAGCGCCCGCTATCGGGATTACCCAGCAACAACATCCCCACTTTCTTTTCGCCGCTCGACAGCGGCAGGACTGCCAGAGGCCCCGTCTCGCGGAAACCGAATTCGCCGAACAACGTCTTCAGCCAGGCAGGGAGCGACTTGCCTTGAACGACGCGGAGCTCGTTGGCCTGCCAGGCGTCCTCCAACGCCTCGTAGTCCGACAAATCCAGCACGGGATATTCCAATACCCCCAGCGGCGGATGTTGGGCCACGACGCGCAGTCGAGGCGGATCGGGCGCGTCGGTCAGGGCGATCACACAGAGTTCCACCTCGAGCAAGTGCGCCAGCCGCGAAGAGGCGACCATCAGCGCCGGCTCCAGCTCCCGCGCGGATTCGATGCCCCCAAACAGCGCCTGGAAGCCGTTGAAGTCGAGCGAGGAGGGCACGGCGCCTGCCGGTTGGCGGCGGGGGCGTCCCTCCGCCGGCCGGGTCAACGGGGCGGCGGGGAAGTTTGCGTACAGGGTCCGCTGCACAAAGACGGCCAGAAGCGGGAAGACGATCAACGCCGTGAGACGGGCCCATCCCGAAATGTGCAGGCTGAGATCGGCCCAGCCCAATTGCAGCCCGTGTCCTATCAGCCAGAGCGCCACGGCGCCGACAGCCCATTCCCACTCCGGCGGGCGCAGCATCAGGCAAGAGAGCAACGCCAGGGCCAGCGCTCCGAGGGCGAGGTATTCCCACATCCAGGCTCCCCAGGTCGCGTTGTAAGCGACCGTCTGTCCCGCCTGCGGCAGCCAGAAGTAGAGATCGTAAGCGCAGAAGCCAATCGTCGCCAGCAACAGGATGATAAGCACCCAACTTTGCCAGCGCGCAGCCCGGTCACTCCACAAGGCCCACAGCACCAGGAGCGTCCCGGCGACCTCGATCAGGCGTTCCAGCGGCGGCAGCCACGTTGCCGGGGACAGCACCTCGGCCAGCCCCAACAGCCCGAAGAGGATCAGCACAACCCGGCCAGCCAGCATCCCGCCCAACGCCCAGAGCCAGCGTCGCGGCGCCGGCGCCTCCGGTGCAGCCCGGCGCATCAGCGACGCCGGGAGCAAGGCCTGCTGCAAGGCGAACAACGTCACCAGGAAATAGACCAGATCTCCAGGCGGCTGCACCAGCAAATCAATCGCTGCGGTAAAGATGCTCATCAGGGCCCCTCGGCAAGTTTCCGGAACAGGCTGGGAATCTCAAAAGTACTGTCATCATGATTATAGGACAAAGGAACAAAGTGACAAGATCAAGCGTCTTATAAAGATGAGGCGGAGCGGTTCAACCTGGCGTCGAGCGGCCAGGCGGCGATTGATGAACCTTTGCGATTCGTAGCTTTTGGCCCTCCCGCCAGTGCGTGCAGGGGAAGACAGAGAGAAAATGGGAATAATGGCTCCGTCTTCTCCGTCGGGGAGCCATTTAACCAAATTGATGTATAATATATTTTCGTCAGCGAACGAGGCAAAGGCGTTAAGTGGCCTCGCGCCGGGCTGAACATCAAAGCCCGCTTCAACAAGCTATTTCGGGACGGTTCAGGAATGTGACTGCAAGATGAACTGTCCTGCCAGGAGAAAGAAAATGCGGTGGTGGAAAGGGTTTTATGGGTTGGCGATCCTCGTCGCGCTGCTGTGGCCGCGCCCGGTAGGGGCAGCCTCGCCGGCGCCATTCTGGCCGTATGCTTCCTTTGTCACTGCTGACGGAACCGATTTGTGTGGGCCGAAAAACACGCTTCGCCGCCCCGATGGGTGTCCCGCCTATCTTCCCGCAAGCCGCAAGGCGCGAGCCGAGTTTTTGCGCTCGCAGCTGCCCGATCCCCTGCCGCAGTTGAACGTGGAGCCGCTCGAGGCCCCCGAAAATGCGGTCACGCAATACACCTTCGCCTACGTGACCAACCTGCCGGCCCCCACTTACAATCATCCGTTGGAAGCCGGGGCGGGGATAGAACCCCGGCGGCAATTCCTGGCGGGCGATAACTGGGTGAGCGTGCTCGGCAAGACGGATTACAACGGCGAGACGTGGTATGAAATCAACCCCGGGGAGTTCATCCAGGGGCAACACCTGCGGTTCGCCAATCCTTCGCACTTCAGCGGCGTGGTGCTGCAAGAACAGCCCCTCTATCCCTTCGGCTGGATCAATCGCCAGACTCAGACGGCCGCCCTTCCCGGCGGCGCGTTGGATGGAGCTTCCCTCAACCGCTATCAGCTCGTTTCCCTCTACGCTCAGGACATTGTGGGCGCCAGCCTGTGGTACATGATCGGCCAGGATCAGTGGGTGGAACAATCCTTCGTCTCGCGGGTAGATGTGTCCCCGCGTCCGGAGGGCGTGGGACCGGGTGAGAAATGGATCGAAATCAACACCTTCGAGCAGACCCTGGCGGCTTACGAAGGCGACCGGATGGTCTTTGCCACGTTGGTTTCGACGGGACGGCGCGGCACCTGGACCCCCAACGGCCTGAATCGCATCTGGGCAAAGCTGCCAACGACCCCCATGAGCAACCAGGACGTGGCTCCCAGCAGTCCGGCGTGGTATTATCTCGAAGATGTGGAATGGACGCAGTACTTTTCCGGCGCTTATGCGCTTCACGCGGCCTACTGGCATGACGCCTTCAGCTTCACACGCAGCCATGGCTGTGTGAATCTGTCCCCGCTGGATGCGCGCTGGCTCTTCGAGTTCACCTCGCCCGTGACGCCCCCCGATGCCCGCCTGACGCTCAGCAGCGACGCCAATCCCGGCACCTGGGTGTGGGTGCACATGACCCCGCCCATCCCCACCCTGACGCTTGGACAGTAAGGTCAACCGCCTCACACGGGTCAGATGCCACATCTGACCCGTGGTGTGTATTCAGGTGTTGACTTCCCTTTCGCCTGTGTTAAGCTGCGGCGCATGGAGCTATCCGCAACCGACCTCGACTATCTGGCAGCTCACCGCGAGGACGCGCAGGCCGCTTTGCTGACCTGGTTTGCCGCGCACGCGCGCCTCCTCCCCTGGCGCGAGGCCCGCACCCCCTACCGCGTATGGATTTCGGAAATCATGCTGCAACAGACGCAGGTGGAGACGGTGCAGGGATACTTCGAGCGCTTCATGGAACGCTTCCCCACCCTCGAAGCGCTGGCGGCGGCTCCCCTGGAGGCCGTGCTCAAAGTGTGGGAAGGGCTGGGCTACTACAGCCGGGCGCGCGCGCTTCATCGCGCGGCGCAAACGGTGCAGGAACGCCATCAAGGGCAGCTGCCGGCCGACCTGGACGCGCTTCGCGCTCTCCCCGGCATCGGCCCCTACACCGCCGGCGCCATCGCCAGCCTGGCATTCGAGTTGCCCGTCCCCGCCGTGGATGGCAACGTGCGGCGCGTCCTGGCCCGCGTGCTGGCGCTGGCCGACCCCCGGCCGGCGCTCCTGGAAGCCGCCGTGCGCGCCTGGCTGCCCGCCGAAAAAGCCGGTGCGTTCAACGAGGCGCTCATGGAGCTCGGGGCCCTCGTCTGCCGCCCGCAGCGCCCTCAGTGCGCCGAATGTCCCTGGCGCGATCTGTGCCGCGCCCGCGCGCTGGGCCAGCCGGAAGAATTCCCCCTCAAAAAGCCGCGCAAGGCGCTGCCGCACTACGACGTCGTCGCGGCCGTGACGGTGCGGGAGGATCGCCGGGTGCTGGTCGCCCAACGCCGCCCCCAGGACATGCTTGGCGGATTGTGGGAGTTCCCCGGCGGCAAGCGGGAGGACGGCGAGACGCTAGAGGCCGCGCTGCGTCGCGAGCTGCAGGAGGAAATGGGCGTCACCCTCGAAGTGGGTGAACAAGTGACCGTCGTCCGCCATGCCTACACCCATTTCCGCATCACACTCTACGCTTTTGAATGTCGGCTGAGCGCCGGCGAGCCGCAATGCCTGGAGTGCGCCGACTTCCGGTGGGCGGCACTCGATGAGCTGGCCACGCTGCCGATGGCCGTGACAGACCGCCGCATTGCCCGCGTCGTGGAACAACGGCTGACCTCGAAGGAGTGATCATGCGTCTCGGAATTGACCTGCGCCTGCACGCTTACGCTCCAGGCGGCATCGCGACCTACAGTCAACGGCTCGCGGAGCACCTGGCTCCCCTGCTCCCGCCCGACGCGCTGTGGCTGTTGCAGCACCGCAAGGAGACACAGCCCCTCGCCTTGCCGGGGACGCGCACCCGCCGTCTGTGGACCCCGCCGCATCACCGCTGTGAGCGCTGGACCTTGGGCGCCGAAATCTGCCCCCTGCGGCTGGATCTGCTGCACAGCACGGATTTCATTCCCCCCGCCTGGGGCGCGCGCCGCTTCGTCATCACGGTCCATGATCTCACCTTCCTGCACTACCCGCAATATCTCACCGCCGAGGCGCGCCGCTATTACAATGCTCAAATCGCCTGGGCCGTAGCGCGGGCCGACGCCATCATCGCCGTCTCGCGCGCCACGCAACGCGATCTGGAAACCTGCCTCGCGGTGCCGCCGGAGCGCGTCACGGTCACCTACGAGGCTGCCGACGCGCGTTTCCATCCCCTGCCGGAGGCGGAGGTGACCGCAGGTCTGCGGCGTTACGGACTGGCGCGGGATTATCTGCTGTTCGTGGGGACGTGGGAGCCGCGCAAGAATCTGCCGGGGCTGTTGGAAGCGCTGGCGCTGCTCCATGCGCAGGGGGAACGACGGACGCTGGTCATTGTGGGGCGACCGGGCTGGCTATACGACGAGATTTTCCAGCGCGTGCAAACGCTGGGACTTGAGCCGTGGGTGCGTTTCATCGAAAGAGTCCCGCCCGATGATCTGGTCAGCCTCTACAACGGCGCGTTGCTGCTGGCGCTGCCTTCCTTCTATGAAGGTTTCGGGCTGCCAGCCCTGGAGGCGCTGCAATGTGGGACGCCGGTGGTGGTGGCCGATCGCGCCAGCCTTCCCGAGGTCGTCGGCGAGGCGGGGCTGCGCATCAATCCTGACGATCCCGCGACGCTGGCAGCGGCCTGCCGGCAGTTGGCGCAGGACGCCGGTCTGCGCGAACGCTTGCGGCGCGCGGGGTTGGAGCAGGCAGCGCGCTTCAGCTGGGACAGGATGGCGCGCGAGACGCTCGCCATCTATCGGCGCGTGCTGGATATGCCGGGCGCTTGAGAGGCGCGGTTCAACCCTGCCCCAAGGGGAAGACACGCAGGGCCGTGTACTCGGCGCCGGTCGGGCGGAGCTCGCTGCGAAACAGGACAATCTGCCGCGGGGATTCTTCGCCGAGCGACTCCAACGTGAACCGTCCGACGGCCTCGCCGACCCGGCGGACGACGTCGCTGCCGGAGTCACGGTTCACGCGCCCCAGCGTGAGGTGAGGCGTGAACGCCCGGTCCTCCGGCTGAAAACCCAGGCTTGCCAGGGCTGCATTCACCGCGCGGTGCAGCGGCGCCAGGGTCCCTGCCGTGTCGCGCACCCCCACCCAAATCACGTTCGGGCGAGTGAGATTAGGAAAGGCGCCTACACCGCCAACCGTGAACTGCAACGGCTGCGCCGCCTGCGCCACCGGGGTCAACACGCGCTCGATGTCAGCGACGCGAGCAGAGGGCGTCTCTCCCAGGAAAAACAACGTCAGATGAATACCCTCCGTTTTCACCCAGCGCACCGCGCCGACGGGACAGAGCCGCTGCAGATCGCGTTGCGCGCGCGCCAGGCCGGCGTGCAAGGGTTGAGACAAGGGTACCGCGACAAATGTGCGTAACATCTCCGCTGTGGGCATTGCAACCTCCAGATACGTAATGCGTGATGCGTAATCCGTAAGTGATCTTCTCAGCGAATCGGCGAGTCAGCGAATCAGCGAATCTTACGTTCCCACGTTCGCACCTTCGCGCGCTTCCACATACAGGGATTATACTCCAGCCCGCGCAGGTTGTATTTTGAGCCAGATTGTGCTAAACTCATGTCCATAGTAGCAGCGGGCTGCCGCAGCTCCGCGATTTCACATCAACCGTTAGGAATGATCTCGGAAATGATAAAGTGGGAACCCAAAGTCTCAGCCTGGACGCGGACATCGCCAGCTCTTGCAGCTGCGGCGCGACCTCGAATTTTGCCCCCGCTGTCCTCGCATTCCAGCGCCGGCCGCAGGCATTTACTCGCCTAGCCCGTCTACCAGGGAGGAAACGATGTCAAAGGGCTACATTCTTGTCGTCGAGGACCACCAGCTCTTACTGGAAGCCATCCAGGATCTGCTACAAGTAAATGGCTACGAGGTTGCGATGGCCAACAACGGCTTTGCCGCACTGGATGCCATCAAAAAGCGCCCGCCTGATCTCATCCTCTCCGACATTACCATGCCCCAGATGGACGGCTATGACCTGTACCAAAAGGTGCGCGAGAATCCCAGTTGGGTGCGCATCCCCTTCATCTTTCTCACGGCGCGGGGCGAACGGACCGATGTGCTGCGGGGCAAAGCGCTGGGCGTCGAAGATTATATCGTCAAGCCCTTCGACACCGAAGACCTGTTGGTTGCCATCGAATCCCGCTTGGGCCGGGCGCGAGCCATCCGTCAGGCCGCCGACGTGGAATTCGAGCAGCTCAAGCAGCAGATCCTGAATGTGTTGAGCCACGAACTCCGTACGCCCCTCACCTATATCGCGGGCTACACCGACCTGGCTTTAGAGGACGCCGGTTCCCTGTCGCTTGAGGAGCTGCAGGAGTTCCTGCTGGGCATTAAGCGCGGCTCTGACCGGCTCACCAAGCTGGTCAAAGACATGCTGTTGGTTGTACAGATAGACACGGGACGCACGGCAGAGGAATTCCGCACCTACGCCAACGTCCGTCCCCATCTGGAAAGCTACGTGCAGCACATCGTGGAGAGCTTCGTCCCGGCAGCGCAAGCCGCCGGGATCACGCTGCAGTATTCCAGCACGGGCGAATGTCCACCGACCCGCATCCATGAGGAGTTCCTGGGCAACGCTTTGGGACGCATCATCGAGAATGCGATCAAATTCTCGCACGGCCCGAACAAACGGGTGACCGTTGAAACCCGCAACCTCCCCGGCTGGATCGAAATCGCCGTCACCGATCAGGGCGTAGGGCTCGCGCCCGATGCCATCAAGAACATCTTCAAACGCTTCCAGCAATTCGACCGGGAAGTCATGGAGCAGCAGGGAGCGGGTTTGGGGATGTTCATCGCGCACAGCCTCGTCCAGCTGCACGGCGGCGAGATTACCGTGGTCAGCGAGCCCGGTCAGGGCAGCACGTTTACCGTGCGGATTCCCGTTACATCCGGTTGAATTACGACACACGCCGGGGGCCTGCAGGGCAATTTTACTGTTCTGGCAGCGACTGTAGTATAATCAAGGACACCTGAGCGCGGCTGCTCACATTGAATAGAATAGCCAGGGTCAAACCGTATGCCCATTCTCAGCCAGGACACGTTTGAATTTGTGAGTCGCAATGCGGATCAGACGCGGCGTCTGGGCGCACGATTGGGCACTTTGCTGCAAGGCGGGGACGTGCTCGCGCTGGAAGGCAACCTGGGCGCCGGAAAAACGGTGCTGGCACAGGGGGTAGGACGGGGTTGGGGCGCCCAAGAACCGCTCACCAGCCCAACCTTCGTGCTGGTTCGCCGTCACGAGCGCCTTCACGATTCCCAAAAATTGTATCACATTGATTTCTATCGCCTGCAGTCCGCCGAGATCGCCTCCCTGGGGCTGGAGGAGATTTTGGGCGCGCCCGGCGCCGTCGCGATGATCGAATGGGCTGACCGGGCTCCTGAAATCATTCCCGAAGAGCACCTGTGGATCACACTGCGCTGGCTGGACGAGTACCGTCGCACCCTCACCTTTCGCGCTGCGGGGAGCAGGCACACGGCGCTGCTGGAGAACTTCCGAAGGGAGATTATCGGCCGCTGATGTTACTGGCGATTGATTCCGCAACTTTTCGCGCGAGCATCGCGCTGCACGACGGCGCCGCGCTGCGCGGCGAATACACCTGGGAAGCCGCCGACGCTCACACCGTGACGCTGGCGCCTCACATCACAGAGCTGCTACGACAAACCGGCGTCGCGGTTGCCGATCTGACGGGCATTGCCGTCTGCATCGGCCCTGGCTCCTATACCGGCGTCCGCATCGGGATAGCGATCGCCAAAGGGCTGGCGTTGAGCCAACAGCTACCGCTCGTGGGGGTGACGACTCTCGACATTCTGGTCGAGGGGCAGCCGCCGGACGAGCGTCCGTTGTACGCAGTTTTCGCCGCCGGGCGCCGCCGGATAGGCTACGCCCGCTATCAATTCCAGGAACACGGATGGCACGCCGTGTCCGATGTCACACTGAGCACCTGGGAGGACCTGCTGCCCCGGCTCGAGACGCCGGCGTTGCTGGTTGGCGAGATCGTAGATCCCCAGGGACGCAAGGCGCTGGAAACGGTAGGGGCAGCGCTGACACTCCCGCCGGCTGCCTGGCACCTGCGACGCGCCGGATTTCTGGCCGAGATCGCGTGGCGCCAGCTGCGCAAACGTCCTCGCGCCGGTCAAGCCGGCATTTCCACCGATCCCGCCCAATTAAAACCACTCTACGTGGGCGGCTGATCCGCACCATCCAGTCCTTATCAGGAACAGCAAGGATGTCATCAGAGACTGCAGGACCGACCCTCGCCACTGAGCCGCAACCGGGCTATTCCGCCCCTTACCGCATTCGGCACATGGAGCCCCACGACATCTCCGCCGTAATGGCGCTCGACCGACTGGCGTTCTCTGACCCCTGGCCCGAAAGCGCTTACGTGCAGGAGATCTACTTCAATCCGCTCGCCCGCTACTTCGTGTTGGAGCTCCTGTCCTCACAACCGCACTGGCGCTGGCCCTGGAAACCGCGCACCAGCAATCTGATCGGCTTTGTGGGGATGCGGGTCGAGCAAACTCGCGGGCACATCAGCACCCTGGCCATCCATCCTGACTGGCGAGGATTGGGCTTCGGTGAGTTGCTGCTCATCACGGCGCTCCAACAGGCCGTCAAGATGAAAGCGGTCGCCGTAATGCTGGAAGTGCGCCCCTCCAACATCACCGCCCAGAACCTGTACGCCAAGTATCACTTCCTGCCGATCGGACGGCATGTGCACTACTACCAGGACGGCGAGGATGCCCTACTGCTGGAAGTCCCCCGGCTGGACGCGAGCTATGCCCAACAGCTGACGCAACGCCAACAGCGGCTCGAGAACCACATCCGGGAACGTCTGACGCAAGCCCAGGCGTCAGCCACATCGCCATGAACGCAGGAGCGTGGGAAGGTGTCCACGTGAGAACGTGGGAACGTATGAACGTCAGTGATTCGCAGATTCGCCATTCGCCGATTCGCTATTTTCTGAGAAGATCACTTACGCATTACGCATTACGCATTTGCTGAGGAGGTAAGTCACATGGATACATCCAGATCCGCCGCATTAGAGGCTCTCTACGCCGAGGTGCAGGGATGCCAACGGTGCCCTCTCTCCATGGGACGCACCAACGCCGTGCCGGGCAGCGGTCCCCTCGATGCAGAGCTCATGTTCATCGGCGAGGCCCCCGGTTTCCATGAGGACCAGCAGGGCGTCCCCTTTGTCGGAGCGGCGGGGCAATACCTGAGCGAGCTGCTCGCAGGAATCCACGTGGACCGCGCGCGCGTCTACATCACCAACGTCATCAAATGCCGTCCGCCGGGGAATCGCGATCCGCTGGATGAAGAGGTCGCCGCCTGCAAGTCCTACCTGGATCGGCAGCTGGAGCTCATCCGCCCCAAAGTCGTGGTGACGCTGGGACGGCACTCCATGGCGCGCGCTTTTCCCACCGAGAAGATTTCGCTCGTCCACGGACAGGCGCGCCGCGTTGGCGACCTCATCTATTTCCCGATGTACCATCCGGCCGCCGCGCTCCATCGCCCCTCGCTCAAGACAGACGTGGAGGCGGATTTCCAACGGCTGCGCGAGCTGCTCGATCACCAGTGGGAACCGGAAGTTTACGAGGCGCCGCCCGAAGCCGCGCAGCTCTCGCTGTTCTAAGCAAGGTGCACGCGAAGGTTGCTGAGAAGGAGGCATTTCATGTTACAGCCCATTCTGAATGAGGCGCAGGCCCAGCTACTCAGCGAAGAGCGGCAAGCCCTCGGCGCCCTCCAGGTATTGCTGGCGCAATTTGGCGTCAGCGCGGAGAATCGCGCCGCGTTAGAGCGTTCCATCCGCCAGCTGGATGAGCTCTTCCTGCTGGTCGTCGCCGGCGAATTCAACGCGGGCAAGAGCGCCGTCATCAACGCGCTGCTGGGACAGCCGCTTCTGGAAGAAGGGGTGACGCCCACCACCGTCCGCATCCAGCGCCTCACCTACGGGCCCGAAATCGCCCGCACCACCCGCGAAGCCGCCATAGATGACCTCACCGCGCCGATGGAGCTGCTGCGACAGATCAGCATCGTAGACACACCCGGCACCAACGCCATCAAGCGCGAGCACGAAGCCATCACCTCGGAATTTGTCCCCCGCTCGGACGTGGTGCTCTTCATCACCTCAGCGGATCGCCCCTTCACCGAAAGCGAGCGTCGCTTCCTGGAGCAGATCCGCAGCTGGGGCAAGAAGATCGTGCTCGTCATCAACAAGATTGACATTCTGGAGACCCCCGACGAAGTGGCGCGTGTTGAGGCCTTCGTCATCGAGAGCGCGCAGCAGCTGTTGGATCTCCGCCCGCCCGTGTTTTCCGTTTCGGCGCGACGGGCGCTGCGCGCCAAACAGAGCGGCGACGCGGCCCTGCTCGCCGCCAGCCGCTTCGAGGCGCTGGAGCGCTACATCCGCGAGACGCTGGATCAGACCGAGCGCATCCGTCTCAAGCTGCACAATCCTATCGGCGTAGGGCTGCGGTTGATTGCGGAGACCAGCAATGCCGTCGAAGCGCGCCTCGCCCTGCTCGCCGATGATGTCGCCACGCTCAACAACCTGGATCGGCAGACGGCCCTTTACCGCGAGGACGTGCGGCGGGATTTCCACTATCGGCTGGCGGAAGTGGACAATGTCCTGCAAGCTTTTGAGAACCGTGGCGTTGCTTTCTTCGACGAAACGCTGCGTCTGGCGCGCGTTTTCGATCTCCTCAACCGCGAGAAAATCGAGGCCGATTTTGCGCACAACGTCGTCGGCAACGTGCCCCGCCTCATCACGCAACAGGTGACTGAGATGATTGACTGGTTGGTCGCCAGCAACCTCCGGCAGTGGCAGGCAGTGATGGAGCACCTCAGCGCGCGGCGCGCCGTCCATGCCGAGCGGCTCGTGGGACAAATCAACAGCACCTTTGAGTACGACCGGGATCACCTGCTGGAGACGGTAGGGCAGGCGGCCAGGCACGCCATCGAGACTTACGATCGTACGGCAGAAGCGGAGCAGCTATCCGGCGCGCTGCAGCTCGCCGTCGCGGAGACCGCGCTGGTCGAGGTCGGCGCGATTGGCCTGGGAGCATTGCTCACCACCCTCTTCACCACCAGCGTCCTGGATTTCACCGGCGTCGTCGCGGCGGGGACAGTCGCGGCCCTGGGGCTGTTCGTGATTCCGGCGCATCGGCGCAAGGCCAAAGAGGAGCTGCGTCAGAAGATCGCGCAGCTGCGCGCGCAGCTGGTGAAGGCGCTCACGGAGCAATTCGAGAACGAGCTGGAGCGCAGCCTGGGCAACATCGAGACCGCGATTGCCCCCTACACGCGCTTTGTCCGCGCCGAAACCAGGCATCTCGAAGAGACCCTCACCGCCCTGGAGGAGCTGCATAACACCCTCGCGCGCCTGGATGCGGAAATCGAACATATTTAGGAGCGACGTGAACACGTGTGAACGTAAAAACGTGCGAACGTGTGAACGTAAGTGACTCGCTGACTGCTGACCCGCTGACCTCTATTTTCGAAGGAGGAACCGTCGTATGCAGATCACCCATGTCGAAGTTATCCCCGTAGACCTGCACCTGCGCGTTCCCTATCGCACCCGGTATCAAGACGAGGGCGAGCTCGAGCAGGTCACGGTCATCTTCGTGCGTCTGGAGACGCAGCAGGGCCAGACCGCCTGGGGCTGCGCCGCCTTCGACCCGGCCCTCACGGGCGAAACCGGCGAGACCGTCCTGCGCGCCTGTCAGGCGTGTGCCCTCCGCACCCGCGACCTCAATCCGCTCAATCTGGAATACGCCCTGACGGAGCTGGAACCGTTATGTGAAGGGGCGCCCTCAGCCCTCTGTGCTTTCGACGTTGCCTTTCACGATTTGCTCGGGTTAGCGGCGGGATTGCCGCTGCACCGTCTGCTGGGCGGCTACCGCGACCGCATTCAGACCTCCGTCACCATCAACCTCTGCGAGGTTCCCGAGACCGTCGAGCGCGCTCGCAACCGGGCGCGGCAGGGATTCCGCATTCTCAAGCTCAAGGGCGGGCGCGCCCCGGCAGAAGACATTGAACGCGTGCGCGCCGTCCATCGAGCGCTGCCGCATTTCACCCTCCGGCTGGACGCCGACCAGGGCTACACCGTCGCCGAAGCCCTCGAAGTCGCGCGGGCGCTGGCCGGCCAGCTGGAAATGCTGGAAGAACCCGTCCCGACTGCGCTGGGACTGACGGAGCTGGCCGAGGTCACCCGTCACAGCCCGGTGCCCATTCTGGCAGATCAGAGCGCGTGCGGCGCCGCAGCCGTTCTGAAAATTGCCACGCAGCACGCCGCCAATGGCGTGAGCGTCAAACTCAGCACGTGTGGGGGATTTCGCCGCGCGCGGCAGCTCGAGGCCATCGCGCGGGCGGGGCAGCTCATCACCATGGTCAGCTGCCTGAACGAACCCGCCCTGCTCACCGCCGCGGGTCTGGCCTTTGCGCTCAGCAGCCCCGGCGTGCGCTACGGCGATCTGGACGGGCACTTCGACCTGGCAGACGATCCTTCGCAGCCGCGTTTCATCCTGGAGGACGGATGGTTCATCGCCCCCGAAACCCCAGGGCTGGGATGCACCGTGGATTTGTAAGCGCCGCCGGCGCTCAGGGCATCCGCCGCTCAAAAGACGTCGTCGGAGCGGCTTTTCAAGATCGGGCAGGAACTCAGTTCATTTTCAATTCATTTTCGAAAGGAAGGAGAACATCACTTGAACGTCAAATCCGCCGCTGACCGTCAGTATCAAAAAATAGTCAACGCCTGGTGTATGTACGACTGGGGCAGCTCCGCCTTTTCGACGACCGCCGAAGCCGCTGTCTTGCCGGTCTACTTCAGCACCATCATTGCCGCGAACCTGAGCTCCAATCAAGCAACCGTCTACTGGGGGTACACCAATTCCATCGCCCTGTTGATAGGAGCCATCCTGGCTCCCATCCTCGGCAGCATCGCCGACTATACCGGCAGCAAGAAGAAGCTCCTGGCCATCTTCGCCGGCATCGGCATCCTCTCCACAGCGCTAATGTTCACCCTCAATACGGGGGACTGGGTGTTTGCGCTGGTGTTGTTCTTCTTCGGGACGGTCGGGCTAGGGGCCTCGTACATCTTCTACGACGCGCTGCTGGGGCACGTCGCCAGAGAAGAGGACGCCGACTTCGTCTCCTCCAAGGGGTATGCGTTGGGCTATCTCGGCGGCGGCATCTTGCTCGCCATCAACATCGCCATGATCTGGTTCCTGGAAGCTAACAACCTGGGTTATCGGCTCTCCTTGCTCTCCGTGGCGCTCTGGTGGGGCATTTTTACCATCCCGCTGCTGCGACACGTTCCGGAGCCCCCTGCCAACAAAGTCGGCATCGAGGCGGGGACCGCCCCCATCAAAGCCAGCTTCAAGCGGCTGGGGATGACGTTTACTGAGATCCGCAAATATGGCGAGCTCTTCAAGTTCCTCGTCGCCTTCTGGCTCTACAATGACGGCATCGGCACCATCATCAAGATGGCAACGATCTACGGGGCGGAAATTGGCATCAGCGCGCTGGACCTGGTAGGGGCGCTGCTCCTCACCCAATTTGTCGGCATCCCCTTCTCGCTGCTCTTCGGCAAATTCAGCAAGCGCGTCGGGACCAAGCGCTCAGTGATGATCGGGTTGGGCTGGTATGCGCTCATCGCCATCGCCGGCTACTTCATGAGCCAGGCATGGCATTTCTGGGCGCTGGCCTTTGCGGTAGGAATGGTTCAGGGCGGCACGCAGGCTCTGAGCCGCAGCCTCTACACCCAGATGGCGCCCAAGGCCCGCAGCGCCGAATTCTTCGGCTTCTACGACATCTCGAGCAAATTCGCCGGCATCGCGGGGCCGCTGCTGTTCAGCGTCGTTTCCCAAATCACCGGGCAGAGTCGTCTGGGCATCATCGCGTTGGTCATCTTCTTCGTCGGCGGCATCCTCTTGCTCACGCGCGTGGATGAGGAAAAGGGCATCCGCGTCGCCATGGAAGAAAACGCCCGCTACGCCGAAATACCGGCGGCGTAACGCCCCGGCTCCCTGCCAGGCGCGGAGTGCTTGCCGGCGCGCCTGGCAAGGGCTTTTTCCCTTCCTCATTGTTCTGGGAATGGGTAATGGGGCCAGTATCCAGTAACCAGCCTTGCCAGCGTCCTAAAAGCGGGTAGAATGCCTCAATGTTATGGAAGAGCAAGCGATGGTTACAGGAGAGGCCGAACGGATCACGCACGCCGCGGCGCTGATCTCCGTGGGAAATGTCACCAGTCGGGTCCTGGGACTCGCCCGTGACGTAGTCAAATCCTATTATTTCGGCGCCGGCGGCGCCGTCAGCGCTTTCGATGTGGCGGCGCAGGTCCCCACCATGCTCTACGATCTGCTCACCGGCGGCATGTTGAGCTCCTCGCTGGTGCCGGTCTTCTCCGATTATGCCCCCCCGCAGCGTCGCAGCGAACTCTGGCAGCTGCTCAGCCTGCTGCTCTCGCTCCTGGCGCTCTGCCTGAGCGCCCTCGTCCTGATCATCGAAATCGCCGCCCCAGCCGTGGCGCGCCTGCTCAGTGGCGGACTGCCGCCCGCTTATCTGGATCTCGCCACACAGATGATTCGCATCACCACGCCGGCGATCATCTTTCTGAACCTCTCCGGGCTGCTCACCGCCGCCCTCTACGCCCTGCAGCGCTTCAACCGTCCCGCCTTCCTGGGCACCCTCTCCAACGCCGTGATGGTGCTCACCGTCATCCTGCTGGGACGGACGCGCCTGGAATCGCGCAGCCTCGCGCTGGGACTCCTGGTCTCCAGCATCGCGCAGGTGCTGTTTCAGTGGCCCGCCTTGCGCGACGCCGCCCTGCGCCCGGTGAACCCCCTGCGTGGGCATCCGGCCCTGCCGATGATCGGACGTCTCTACCTGCCCATCGGCCTGGGCCTCATCGTGGATCAGGCCGCGGTGGCCTTGAGCTTCAACCTCGCCTCGCACATTGCCGTCAGCGGCATCGCCTGGATGAAGTACGCCGCCACCATTATCCAGTTCCCGCTAGGGATGGTCGTCACTGCCGTTTCGGTCGCCATCCTCCCCACGCTGTCGCGCTTCGCTGCCGGGGCCGACGAGCAGCGCTTCAGCGCCACGCTGGCGCAGGGAATCCGCCTGGTGTTCGTGCTGGTCCTGCCCGTGACGGCATTGCTGCTCGTCCTCGCTGAGCCGGTAGTCGCCCTCCTGTTCCAGCGGGGCAACTTCATGCCCGCCGACACTGTGGCCGTAGGCAATGCCCTGCGCTACAATCTGCCGGGCCTGATCTTCGCCGCCCTGGATCAACCCCTCATTTTCGCCTTCTACGCCCGCAAAAACACCTGGACCCCGGCGCTGGTCGGTGTGGGCACGACGGCCTTCTTCACCGTCCTGGTCCTCGCTCTGGCGCAGCTGGGAGAACTGACCCTGGGCAACCTCATTCTGGCGAATTCCCTGAAGCTCACCCTCCATGCGCTATGCATGTTCTACCTCTTTAATCGCCATGTCAGCACACAGCTAATTGCGGAGGTCAAGCGTACTACCGGCATCGCCGCGCTCGCCGCGCTCGCCATCCTGCCCCTCGCGGCGGGACTCGCCACCCTGGTGGGCCGCTTCGGCCCGGAAGGCTTCATGGGAGCGCTCAGCCAGCTCATTTTTGCGGGGGGCCTCAGCCTGATCCTCTATCTGTGGCTGCTGCGCCGCGCCGGCGTCGAAGAACTGCAGCTGCTGGAACAGGTCATAGCGCGCTACGGTGGACGGCACAACAGCTCGCCTCCCCAGGCCCATCCGCCCGCCGAAGCTCCAACGGAAGAGACTGACGTATGAACATCCTCCCGAAATTCAACCGCAATGACGCCCGCATTCTGGGATGCTGGCTTCTGCTCGGCCTGCTGAGCGGCTGTGGGGCGCCCTTGACGCCCGGCCCGACCCCCGCCAGCGGCGAGATCGTCGTCCTCTGGCATGGGTTCACCGACGCCCGACAGGAGGCGCTGCTGGCGCTCGGCGATCGCTTCAACGCCGAACGCCCTGCCGGCATCACGCTCGTCATCGAATACCACGCGGATCTACCGGCCCTGCTGCCAACGACCTCCCCCGACCAACGTCCCGACCTGGTCATTGCCATGGCCGACGAGGTGCCCGCCTATGCGGCCCAGGGGCTGACGGCCCTCGCCCCCGCCGACATCCCGGCGGATCTGCTGCCCATGGGCCGGGCGCTTTTCACCGTGAAAGGAACCCTCCAGGCGTTGCCGCTGGGTCTGGCGACTTACGTGCTCTACACCAACGACAACTGGCTCCGCGACATCGGCTATACCCCCGCGACCGCCATCCTGGAAGACCTGCATCTCAGCACCTGCCGCGCTACCGACCTCGCCAGCGGCCAGGTGGGACTTGGGTTGCCCAGCCAACCTGGAGTGTTGCTGGCGTTGCTCGCCGCCGGCGAAGCTTCCCTGATCGGGGAGGACGGCTATTATCATTTCGACGATCCTGCCGGCGCCCGGCTCGGCGCCATCGTTAAGGAGGGCTTACGCGCGGCGTGCATCCGTACCTTTGCCCTGCCGGCTGAAGGCATCACCCAATTCGGCGACAGCGCCATGGCCATGCTAATCGAATCCAGCCTCAACCGGCGCGAAATCCAAGCCGCCGTGGCCGCCGAAAGCAACTTCACCTTGGGAGTGACGCGCCTGCCCGGCCCAACGGGGCCGGGGGCGACGCTCTGGTACGGGGTGGGAATCTTTGCCACGCGGACCGCCGAGCCGCAACACCCCGCAGCGGGGGTTGTCCTGGACTGGCTGCTTCAGCCCGAGGCGCAGGCCCTCTGGACGGCGAAAACGCACTACCTGCCCGTGCGCGCCGACAGCATCGCGGCGCAACTCGCCGCCTTACCGGCGGAGGCCGGGATCGAGCGCGCGCTATTGGAGCTGACCCAGGAAGTCGCCGCCAATGGGGCCTGGACGGTATGGCCCGCTCAGGCGTATGGCGCGACCTGTCGCGCTGCGCTGGTTCAAGCCCTCACCGCCTTGAACACCGAGCTGCCCGCCCACGAAGCCCTGCAAGAGGCCGTGGACAGTTGTAACAGGGAGCTGGCGCCATGACACTGACCCCCGAAGCGTATCCTTCCTGGCTGAGCGCGGCGGTGGAAATCGCCCGTGAGGCAGGCGCGCGGCTCAAAGCGCACTGGCACAGCGGCGTCGCCGTCCACAGCAAAGGCTACCGCGACATCGTCACCGCCGCCGACCTGGCGGCTGAAGAGCTCATCCTGGCCCGTCTGCGCGCCACCTTCCCCGACCACGCCATCACCTCCGAGGAGGCCGGCGCCGACGCGGAAGCCGCTTCCACCCGCTGGCTGGTGGATCCCCTCGACGGCACCACCAATTTCGCCCACCACAATCCCAACTTTTGCGTGTCGCTGGCGGTCGCCCAAGATGGCGCGCCGGTCGTCGGCGTCATCTACGACCCGCTGCGCGACTTTTTGTTCACGGCAGCGCGCGGCGCGGGAGCGGCCCTGAACGGCGCGCCGCTTCACAGCTCCGGCGTCACCACGCTGGCGGATGCTACCTTCGCCGTCGATTGGCCCCGAAAACCCCGGCCGCGGCAGGAATTGTGGCAGCGCGCCGGGAAATTGATGGTGGAGGCCCGCACGATGCGCGTCCTGGGAGCGGCGGCCCTCAACATGGCCTATGTCGCCGCGGGCTGGTTCGATCTGTACCTGGCGCGGGTGCTGGGACCGTGGGACATGGCGGCCGGCGTCCTCATCGCGCAAGAGGCCGGCGCCGTCGCCGCCACACTCGACGGCGCGCCGTGGACTCTTGCGCATCCCGATCTCGTGCTCGCAGCGACACCAGGCCTCCTCGAGGCTTACCTGAAATTGCAGGGGGATGACTTGTGAAACGATACTTCTCGCGCTCTTCCTGCTGGAGCCGCGCGCTCGCGTTGTGCTCGCTGCTGGCGCTTCTCTTTGGCGCCGCCCAACCAGCGGCCCTGCAGAGTGAACCGACACGCGATTTTGCCGGCCGGCTCAATCAGGCGCGGCTCGCGGAGGGACTCGCCCCGCTGAGCTGGTCCACGCTGCTTGCACAGGCGGCCCAACGTCACGCCGACGATCTGGCCGCTCACAACCTCATTGACAGCACCGGCTCCGACGGCTCTACCTATCGTCAGCGCATCCGCGAGGCCGGCTACCGCGCCTGGAACGATGGCCTGCTGGTCTACGAGACCTTCTGGGTGGGCCTGGGAAACGCTGAGAACGCCTTGGACTGGTTCCACAATGACGCCGCCCAATGGAGCGCTTTTGTGGATCCACGCTACCGCGAGGTTGGCGTGGGCTATGCGGAGAGCCAGAACCTGCATTATTTCGTGATCAGCTTCGGCTCGCGGCCTGGCGTGCTGCCGGTGTTCATCAACGAAGGCGCCGAGACTACCGATCGGCCCCAGGTGGTCATTCACCTCACGAACGAGGAGGCGGTGCCCCTAGGCGAGGGACGCTGGATCGGCCAGGCCATCGAAGTGCGGCTGGGAGAGACGCCCAACCTGGAGGATGCTCCATGGCAACCGTGGGAACCGCTCCTGCCGTGGGTCTTCTCCAATGACACGCCCGGCGATTATGCCGTCTACGTTGAATTCCGGGATGGCGCCGGCCGCACCACCATCAGCCAGGACACCATCCAGCTGACCGCGCCCGGCGAGGGTGAACCGCTGGCGCCCACCGTTCCCCATCAGGAAGTGACGCCGCCGCCAGAGCCTACTGTGGAAGCGACGACGGTTCCTACCGACGAGCCGCCGGTGATGGAGACACCCGTGGTCACCGCGCCACCAACGCCCATACCCACGCTCGCTGTGGCGACGTCCACCCCCGCGCCCACGGCCGAGCCCCTCAGCACGCCGGCCCTCACGCCCACGCCGGTCGCCGCCCTCGTCAGCGAGCGCCGTCCCGTGGACTGGCCTCTCGTGAGCGTTGTCCTGCTGCAAGGGATCGCGCTGCTTCTGGGAGTGGCGACCTTCCTGCGGCGCAAATAGCGCGGGGCATCAGCCGCGCCCCCCGGCGCGCCGGGCACTGTGAAAGTTCCCTGTTTTTTGGCAACGGCTGAACAGGGACCCGATTCATCCAATAAGAAGCGAGACATAAAGATAAAGCGAAGGCGCCATGGCTAAGACACCCTCCCCCTCATCACCACGAATGCTCAGGATATGGCAGGCAATCCAGGATTACGGCATGATCACCCTCGGCGCGCTGATCGTCGCCGCGAATGTGCCGCTGTTCTTGGAGCCGAACAACGTGATTTCTACCGGCATCACCGGCATCGGGATGTTGGCGCATTATCTGTGGGGCTGGCCCATCGGCTTGGTCACCTTGCTCATCAACATCCCCTTGATCCTGGCGGGCATTCGCTGGGGCGGCGGCTGGCGTTTCTTCATGCGCACGATTTATGCCGTGCTGGTGCTCACCCTCGGCATTGATGGACTCAGCCGCGTGCTGCCGCCCGTCCAGGTCGAGCCGTTGCTCTACACCCTTTTCGGCGGGCTGCTCGATGGCATCGGCATCGGCCTGGTGCTGCGTGGCAGCGGCACCACCGGCGGCACTGACATCATCGCCCAATTGCTCAGCCGCTATCGCGGCATCGCTTTCGGCAACGTCTTCATCATGGTCAACACCGCCATTCTGCTGGCCGCCGCCTTCGTCGTGGGCATCGTGCCGGTGCTCTACGCGCTGATCGTCAATTACGTCTCCGGTCGCGTCGTGGACACCGTGCAGGAAGGCGCGGGCTACGCGCGCGCCGCGATCATCATCTCCCAGCGCAGCCAGGAAATCAGCCAGGCCATTTTCACGCAGCTCGGGCGCGGCGTGACAATCCTCGAAGCACGGGGAGGCTACACCCAAAACCCCCAGCCGGCGCTCTACGTCGTCGTGACGCGCTCGCAGGTCACGCTGCTCAAGCGGCTCATTTCGGAGATTGATCCGCACGCCTTTGTGGTCGTCTCCGAGGCCCACGAGGTCTTAGGGGAAGGCTTCAACCCCGTCAAAGCGGCCTGAACAGGGTGCCTCTACGATGACAAACTGGGGGCCAGCAACGGCCCCCAGTCGAATGTCCACAACAAAAGCGTGCCGGCTCAGGCCCGCCGCGCCCGTTCCCATGCGGCGAGCAATGCCCGCCGTCCCAGCACTTCCGCCATCTCCAGGCGGTACTCCACGCTCCCCAGAAAATCCGCCGTCGGATGCAGCTCCGCCAGCGCCGGGGCCAGCGCTGCCGTGACTTTCGCCGCCGTGAGCAACTGCCCCTTGAGCAAATGCTCGGTTTTCAGCAGGCGCACCGGACGGGAATCCGCGCCGCCGAGGGCCAGACGCACCTCCGTCGGCAAGCCCTCCTCCACGGCAACATAGGCCGCGGCGCACACGATGGGCCGATCTTTGGGCGAGCGGCCTACTCCCTCAAAGGCGGCGGCGCTGCGAACCGGGGGACGTTTCACCAGCAGCTCCGTCAGCAGCACGCGCGTGCGGATCAGTCGGTCGCGGTAGGCCACAAAACTGGTGAACGGCGCCGTGTGCAACACCGGATCGGCATACCGCACGTCGGTGTCCAGCACCAACAGCGCAGTCGTGAGGGGATCCGCCGGCCCGGCGACGATCAACGTCCCGCCGAGCGTGCCCTGTTCACGCAGCGTGTGCGATTGGGTGTAGTCCGCCGCCGTCGCCAGCAGCCCATCTGCCAGTTCGCTAACCGCCGCCTCCTCGAGGAGCTGTTGCAGCGTGACCCGCGCGCCCAGTCGCACACCCTCGACGTCGCTTTCAATTTTGTCCAGTCCCAGTCCCTGGAGATCCACCACCGTTTCGAGCTGCGGATCACCCTGCGCTACGACCCAGGCGCCGCCGCCCAGGTAGCAGGCATGAGGGTTGGTCTGCGCCAGCGTTACCGCTTCTTCGATGGTTGTAGGGCGAAGATATTGTTTTACATTGCGCAACATACATACCTCCTCAAACCTTTTGCGTCTCTTCTTCAGTCACACCGGCCATCCACAGGCCCAGTCGCTCCGGCGTCGCTTCCGCACGCTCCAGAATTCCCATGATCCGGCCCTCATAGATCACGGCAATGCGATCCGAAAGGGCCAGAATCTCGTCCAGGTCTTCTGAGATGAGCAGGATCGCGGCGCCTTGCTCGCGCTGCGCCTGCAACACCCGCGCCCGCTCTTCCAACAGTCGCTGATGGACGTATTCGGTCGCCCCGATGTCTAATCCGCGCGTGGGCTGCGCCGCGATGATGACCCGTGGTTCCCGGGAGAGCTCTCGCGCCAGAATGATCTTCTGGATATTGCCCCCCGAAAGGTTCTTGGCCAGCGTCTCATGGGACGGCGTTTTGATGCGAAAGGCCTGGATGCGTTCTGCAGCGCTCTGGGCAATGGCTTGAAAATCGAAGAAACCCGCGCGCGCGTAAGGCCGCTGGCCATGGTCGCGGAGAATCAGATTTTCTGCCACCGTGAAATCCTGAATCATGCCATCGCGCATCCGCTCTTCGGGGATATAGGCCAATCCTCGCCGGATGAGCTCCGCCGTTGGCGCGCCGGTGATGTCCTGGCCTTCGAGGAACACCTGCCCTGCGGTTGCGGGACGCAGGCCATTGATGACCTCCGCGAGCTCGCGCTGCCCATTGCCGGAGACGCCTGCCAGTCCCAGGATTTCACCCGAATGCACTTCCAGATTCACGCCCCGGAGGGCGGGGACGCCCATGTCGTTCAGCGCGCAGAGATCGCGTACCGCCAGACGCACTTCCCCTGTTGGGACAGCGGCTTTCTCCGGTTGCAGGATCACCTCACGGCCCACCATCATCCGCGCCAGGTCGGCCCTGGTCATCTCGCCGCGCGGTTGACATCCCACCATATGGCCATCTCGCAGCACCGTCACCCGATCGCTGATGGCCAGCACCTCGTGCAGCTTGTGCGAGATAAAGATGACCGCGTGCCCTTCGTGCACCATTTGTTTGAGAATGGCGAAGAACTCGTCCACCTCTTGGGGGGTGAGGACGGCAGTCGGTTCATCCAGAATCAGCAGGTCTGCCCCGCGATAGAGCGCTTTGATGATTTCCACCCGTTGTTGCTGCCCCACGGAGAGCTGCCAGACAGGGGCTTGAGGATCCACATGCAGACCGTAGATCTTGCCCAGCTCCACCACACGCGCCGAAACTCGCTCCAGATCCGTGAGCGGCCCGCGGGAAGAGGGCAGCCCCAAAGCCACATTTTCCGCCACCGTCAGGGAGGGGACCAGCATGAAGTGCTGGTGAATCATGCCGATCCCCAACCGTATGGCATCAACCGGGGAGTTGATCTGGACGGGCTGACCGTTGATGCGGATTTCACCTTCATCGGGACGGTACAGGCCATAGAGCACCTTCATCAGGGTGCTCTTGCCCGCGCCGTTCTCCCCCAAAAGCGCGTGGACCTCGCCGGCGCAAACGTCGAAGTTCACACACTCATTGGCGCGCACCCCGGGGAAGCATTTGGTGATGCCCACCATCTCCAAACGCTCGATCCGAGGCTTTCCGGACGGCAGCACGTCAGATTTGACCATGGGTCGCTCTCAGGGCGCGACGTTGATAGCGCCAGTAACGATGGCGTTGATGGTCGCCTCAGCCAATTGCTTGACCTCGGCAGGCAGATTGTACGCCGGGTTGAACTCGATGTACAGGCCCTTGTTCTCCAACGTGATCGCAAAGGATTGGCCACCCAACGTGCCCTTGCCGATCAGGTCAATCATCTGCAGGATCACGCCCGACCAGTCGTAGATCTGATTCGCTACGACCACTTCAGGCGCGAGCGAGGTCTGGCTGGCCTGCGTGCCGAACCACAAGACGTTGTTTTCCTTCGCCACGCCGATGGCGCCCACCACCATTTGCGCCGTGCCGGCCATCACATCAGCGCCGGCCTTGACGTGCGTCTGAGCGGCCTCGGAGGCCAACGCCACATCGCTGAAGGAGCCGATCCAGTTGACGTTGACCTGGGCGTTGGGATTCTGCGCCTTCACGCCGGCGACAAAACCATCCACGTAGAGTTTGGCATCGCCGGTCTCAATGGGGCCGACCACGCCAATGACGTTGCTCTTGGTCAGGGCGCCGGCCATCACACCGTTGACGTAACCGCCCTGCTCCGAGCGCGCTTCATACGCAAACACGTTGGTGATCCCCTTATCCACAAAGGTGTCCACCGTCGTGCCCCAGGCGAAGCTGGTCTTGGGGAAATCGGGGGCGATCTCCTGCAACACGCTGCCGTACTGCGAGCCGTGCGCGATCACCAGGTCATAGCCCTGACTGGCGTAGTCACGGATGGCAGCGCCGGCGTCATCCACCACGAACATCCCTTCCGAAATGACGAACTCCAGTTTCTCCGGCCCGCCCTGCGCCTCCTGCACCTTCAGCAAGGACTCATAAATGCTCTGGCTGAACGCCAGGTCGTTCTTGGCGCTGGGCGTCACCACCGCGATGCGGAACTTCTCGCCAGAAGCGCCGCCGCCGCCGCAGGCACTCATCAACATCGAAGCCATCACCAAAACACTGAACCACTTAGCCAGCTTACGCATCAGATGCTCCTTTTCTATTCTACGAAAATTTGTATGATCATCACCCACGAGCATAGTCGGCATCGCCTCACCCTTCGCGGACGAAGGGCTTGGTCAAGGCCGTAGGCGGACGCACACGCTGCACCGCCACCACCAACGCCAGAATGGTCAACACGTAGGGCATCATCACCGCGAATTCCGAGGGGATGGGCAGCCCTAGCACCTGCACCCACAGCTGCAGGGCGTTGACCATGCTGAACAACAGCGCCCCCGCCAGCACTCCCCAGGGACGCCAACCGCCAAAATAGACCAGCGCCACGGCGATGAAACCCAGGCCGCTGGTCAGATTCTGCTGGAAAACATTGAGCAGCGCGATGGAAAGCGACGCCCCGGCCAGGCCGGAGAGCGCCCCGCCCAGCGTCACCGTGATGTACCGCACCAGACTCACATTGACCCCCAGCGAATCCGCCGCCTCCGGGTTCTCCCCCACGGCGCGGATTTTCAACCCGAAGGTGGTCTTGTCCATCACAAAGGCCGCTATCGGCACCAGCAGATAGGCACCATAGACGAGCAGATTTTGATTGAAGAAGACTTCACCCAACACCGGAATCCGGCTCAACAAGGGGATGGCCAGAGGACGGAACCCACTCACCGTTTGCACGGTTCCCAGCAGCGTCTGGAAGAGCAGATCGCTCAAGCCCAATCCAAAGAGATAAAAGCCGATGCCGCTAATGCCCTGCTGAGCGTGAAGCGTGATGCTCACAAAGGCCATGATCAGCCCCATGAGGGCGCCGACGAACAACGCCGCAGCGACTCCCAACCAGAGACTGCCGGTTCGACGGGCCACATAGAACGCCGCAAAAGCGCCGACCAGCATCTGCCCCTCGACGCCGAGGTTGAGGACGCCGCTGCGCTGTCCAAACGTCTCGCCGATGGCAGCATACAGATAGGGCGTCGCCAGCCGAATGCCAGAAGTGAGAATCCCCAACAAAACCTGTGCGGTGAGCAGCTCGCCGATCATACCGTTCCCTCCTGGCCGGTCGCGGCCGGCGGCGTTGAAGTCAGAGGCGTCTCATCCCGCTCCAGGGGACGTTCGATCACCCGTCGGCGAGCGCGCTTTTGCCGCCACAGTTCGGTGCTGACCACGAAGACGACCACCAGGCCGTTCAGGGTGACGATGAGCGCCGCCGGCACCTGCACGGCGCGTTGCAGTTTGTTGGCGCCTACCAACAGGCCGCCGAAGAGGAAGGCCGCGGGAATGGTCCCCAGCGGGTGCAGCTGGCCAAACAGCGCCGCGACAATGCCATGAAAGCCCGCGCTGCCCGTGAAACCCGTCGCCGAGCCGTCGGTGAACATGCGGAAGTTCACACCATAGATCTGTACCGCGCCCGCCAGCCCGGCCAACGCGCCGCTGAGCGCCAACGAGAGGGCAATGTACCGCGGAACGTTGATGCCCGCATAGCGCGCCGCCTCCTTGTTCAAGCCGACGGCCCGAATGCGGTAGCCCAGCGTCGTCCGCCACAAGAGGATGTAGACCAGCACCGCCATGAGGATGGCGAGCAACGTCCCCAAGTGCAAGCGGGTAGGCGCCAGCCGGGGCAAGTCAAAGGCGGGGGAAATCCGCGCCGTCTGGGGGATGCGCGAGGCTCGTTGCAATTGAACCGGGTCCATGAGAGGCCCAATCAGCAAGAAGTTCATCCCCTGCACCGCGATCTGATTCATCATCACCGTGCTCAGGATCTCGTTGACGTTGAAATGGGCTTTGAGCAGGCCCGGAATCCCACCCCAGATCGCGCCGCCCACCATACCGGCCAGCAGCGCCGCCGGCACCACCAGCAACGCCGGCCCGTCGGGGAAACTCAAGCCCACCAACACAGCGCACAGCGCCCCCACCACAAACTGCCCTTCGCCCCCGATATTGGTCACGCCGCCGCGCGAGGCGATGCAAATGCCCACCCCGACAAAGAGGAGGGGCGTCGCGCGCACCAGCGTGTCGGCAATCGCGTTGAGGCTGCCGAAAGCCCCTTCCACCAGGGCGGCGTAGGCCACCAACGGATTGGCTCCCAGCGCCAGCAACATCAGCGCCCCCACCAGCAGCGCTGCCAGCGTCGCAAACACGGGCAGCAACGCATCCACCAGCGACGAGTTCCATAACGCCGCAAGCCATTGTTTCATGCTCTATTCCTGTTCCACCCGCCAGAAATGCCGCTCCACCCCCCACTGTTCGAGGGTTTCCGCTGCCGGAGCGACGACGACCGCCCTGGCCTCCACCGTCACCGTGCCATCCGCCAGCCGCAACTCGCCGGCGACTTCCGCCGCACGAGAGCGCCGCTCGACCACCCACCCGACTGCGGTCAAAGGCGTCTCCGTCGGCGTAGGGAGGCGGTAGCGCAATTCCAATTTTGCCGTGACCCAAAACGTCTCCTCGGCCTGCCCGACGTTGATGGCGCGGCCCGTCACCTCGTCCATGATGGCGGCCAGGGCTCCCCCGTGCGCCATGCCCGGATAGCCCTGATACGCCTCCGGAATGCTCAACGGGGCAATCACCTGCCCGGTGGCTTCATCGCTGTAGAAGCGCAAATGCAGGCCATGCGGATTTTGCCGTCCGCAGACAAAACACATCCGCGATGTCGGCTGCGGCTTCCAGGTTGCGGGAATGTCGTCCATGGAAGAGAACTCCTCGGAAAATAGAGATCAGCGGGTCAGCAATCAGCAAATCAGCGAAAAAGCGAATAAGCGAGTAAGCGAGTAAGCGAGTAAGCGAAAAATCACCTACGCGGCAAAGGGTGCGCGAACTTTAGACCG
>ERZ795047.642-NODE-642-length-42214-cov-5.903247_pt1 | contig 42214 bp, 39 predicted proteins | sample MGYA00375131_ERZ795047 | MGnify/ENA primary metagenome ERZ795047 (study PRJEB30176, sample SAMN05720228) | activated sludge metagenome | isolation source: Anaerobic digester | place: Japan | collected 2015-05-20 ... | reverse complement strand
AGGAGGGCAGGGAATGCGAACCCGGCGTGGCGGACCAAAACGGCGCGCTGATCAATTACGACCGGGCCGTGGGGGAAATCTGCCGCAGGGTGGGCAAGAGCAATCTGCGCTTCGACGGCTACTATGGCAATCCCCAGGCGACCAGCCAGAAATTCCGCGACGGCTGGTATCATTCCGGCGACCTCGGACACATCCGCATCATCAACGGCAAGCGCTACCTGTTTTTCAACGGACGGACCGACGACTGGATCCGCAAGGACGGCGAGAATTTCTCGGCGGAAAACGTGCTGGAGTTCGCGCAGAAGATCCCGTGCGTGGACTGCGCCATCGCCTACGGCGCGCCCTGCGAGGTATCGGATGAAAAGGTGATGATCACGGTCCAGCTCAAGGAGGGCGTGGCGTTCGATCCCGACGAGGTGTACCGGTGGTTTGTCCGGCAGCAGAAGGAAGGCGGCATGGATCCCAAGTGGATGCCCGATTACATCCGGGTCATTGACAAATTTCACGTGACCGACACGCAGAAAATCATCGTGCGGCCGTTCAAAAAGGAAAACTTCAACCTGGAGGCGAACCCAAACATGAAAATCTACTTCCGGCAGCGCGGCGACCAGACCTACCGGTTGCTCACGCCGGAGGAGTTTGCTAAAATCAAAGAGGATTTCCGGGCCAGCGGCAGGGAGACGCTTTTGTACGGCGGGTGAAAAAAGAAAGGTGAGCTATCGAAATAAGCAAACAGCAAAAACGATTAACGGAGGTCAAAGGATGAGCAGAAAAATTTTATTCACGACGGCGTTTTTCATTTTTGTTTTTACCGTGCGCGCCTCGGCGGCTGAAATCATCAAGCTTCCCCCCGTGCAGCTAAACAGCGGAAAATCGCTGATGCAGTCGCTGCAGGAGAGAAAGTCCGAGCGATCTTATGCCGCCAAGAAGCTTCCCGCGAATGTTTTGTCCAATATGCTCTGGGCGGCCTGCGGCGTCAACCGGCCGGCGACGGGCAAGCGCACCGCGCCTTCGGCGATGAACCGTCAGAGCATTGACGTTTACGTGGCGCTGCCCGAGGGCGTGTATTTGTACGAGGCAAAAGCCCACGTTTTGAAACCCGTCGTCGCGCAGGATCTCCGCGAGCTTACCGGCAAACAGTCCTTCGCGGCGAGCGCACCGGTGACGCTCATTTACGTCGCCGATTTCAAGAAAATGGGCAACGTCCCCGAGGATGAAAAGGCGTTTTACGCGGCGACCGACACCGGCTTCATCAGCCAGAATGTTTATCTCTTCTGCGCGTCGGAAGGACTGGCGACCGTCGTGCGCGGCTCCCTGGATCGGGAAGCGCTGGCCAAGGCCATGAAGCTTGGCGAGCACCAGAAGATCACGCTGGTGCAGTCCGTGGGATATCCCAAGGACTGAGGATTGTCCGAATATCCGGCGGGCATTTCAAGCCGGGTGGATTCGGGCGCGGATAAGCTGATTTTCACGCCGCGGTTGGAAAAATGCCGGGTGGAAAAAATTTTTTCGCATATAAAATCACAGAACCATCTTGATCGCGGGGTGAGCCAGAAGTCCTTCATAAACGGCCCGGCGGTGGGTTTCGCTCTCGAGCACGACCTCCACGTTGAGACAAAGGTATTTGCCGGCGGCGCTGCGGCGCGAAAAAGAAACAGAACAGCTCTCACGCGGAAGAATTTCCCCGAGCGCTTTTTCCATTTCTCTCCGGTCTGAGCCGATGATTTTGTAGGTCCAGGCGCAGGGATACTCGAGATTGAGTTTTTTGTCTTTCATCGCTCTTTCCATCTTGCGTTTCCTGAAGGTTTTTTCCCTTATCCTCAAAAAAAATCAGGCGTCAAGCTTTTCTTCTTCGGGAGTGTCGTAAAAGCGGCTTGGCGAAGGTCTTGTCGCGGAGAAAATATGGCGGCCAGGGGCAAAGCCTGTGGATAGCTCAATCGGTGTTTGTCCACAGGCCTTGGCAACTGTTTGTTATAATTCAAAATCATTTTGCCAAAGACAAATTCTATTTGCTTGACAAAAAAAAGAGGCGGAGTTACCCTATAGATGAAAGAAGCGCTGTGCGGGATGGCTTAAGCGTTGGCAGGAAACATCCGCGGATGATAACCAAAGAAAGGGGATCGCCGATGAAGACGGACAAAAACATGTCGGAAAAATCCCGGACAGGACATCATCCTCATCCGGTCAAACGGCCGCTGGGACGCATTCTTCTGGACGGCGGATTTGTTCAGCTCAAGGTCCTGGATGCCGCGCTGGAAGATCAGATAAAAACCGAGAGGCTTTTGGGCGATGTTTTGGTGGATATGGGCATCATCAGCCGCCCCGAACTTGATGCCGTGCTCTGGGTGCAGCGCGACTTCTCCAACGTGCAGGACGCCATCCGCGCGGCGGCCGGCATTCGGCGGATGCTGGGCGAGCTCTTAATTTCCGCGCGGCTGATTACCCCCGAACAACTTGACGAGGCACTCGAGGAGCAGAAAAAAACCGGCGAAAAGCTGGGCGAGGTGCTGGTGCGCCGCGGTTACATCACCCGGCGGGATTTGGAGATTACCCTCTCTTTCCAGAACCAGATGGGCCGAGCCGACGCTCCGACCTGTCTGTCCCTGGGGCAGCTGCTGGTGTCCGCGGGTTACATCACCCATGAACAACTCAAGGACGCCCTTGATCGTCAGCGCTCCAACGGCAAGAAACTGGGCGAAGTGCTGGTCGAGGCCGGTCATTGCGAGAAATATCATGTTGAGCACGGCCTGCAGATCCAGTCGCGGCTGGTGGCCGCGGCGCTGATCGCGGCCCTGTCTCTGGCGCCGCTGAATGAGGCGGCCTCGTCGCAGACCTCCACGCAGGTGATGAGCACGCAGATTCAGGTCACGGCGAAAGTGCTGGCGCGCGCCAGCTTCCATGTCTTGAGACAGCCTTCGGAGATCGTGGTGACCGAGGCGGACATCCGGCGGGGGTATATGGACATCAACGCGGGCTCCTTGCTGGAGATCAAAAACAACAGCCGGGCGGGTGTCATGATGAGTTTTGAAGTCCGCGGGATGCCGTTTAAAGAAGTGCTGGTCAGCGGGATGGGCAGGGAAGTGGCCATCGGCCCCGGCGGCGGCATCATCACCCATCAGCTTATCGGCACGTCCATCGTGGCGCTCAACTACCGCTTTGTCTTTGACAAATCGTCGCAGGCCGGCACCTACGCCTGGCCTTTCTCGTTGAGCGTCAGCCCGGTGGAATAGTTATTCTTGTTTTGTTTTTGTTCTTTTTATTCCCATCCGCCAATTTTTTGGCAACATAAAAACGAAGATCTTATCTGCCGTAAATTTGAGCAAAGGATGACCGCTGTCAAACGATGAGAAGAAGAAATCCGGAGCCCTCTGCGGAGGGCGGAGCCGATATTGATTTGTCCGCGCTGGAGAGGCTGATCGTTGAGTTTTCCGCCGAATTCGGCAACCTGCCCGTTTCCGAGATTGATGGAAGAATCGAACGGGCCCTGCAGCAGATCGCCGCATGCCTCAATCTGGACCGCTGCGCTTTCTGGGAAATATCCGAAGACGGCCTTGACGTGATCTTAACTCACCAGTATGTCTCCGCGGGCCTGCCGAAGCTGCCCGATGTCGGAAGCTACAAATATTTTCCATGGATTTTAAAGCGGGCCATCAACGGCGATTCCGTCAGTTTCAGCCATGTTGAAGATTTGCCTGAAGAGGCGGAAAAAGACAAGGAATCCTTCCGGAAAGTCGGGACCAAATCCGCCATTTTAATTCCTTACTATGTTGCCGGAAATCCGGTCGCGGGAATGACGTTCGCGACCATGAAGCAAGAAATCGAGTTTCCCCGGGGGCTTGTGACGAGACTGAAATTGATCGGAGAGATTATCGCGGGCGCCCTGCACCGCAAGAAAATGGAGGAGAGGCATCAGAAGTTCATGAGGGAAGCGCAAATTTCGGGCGGGGATGACATGACGGGGACTTTGCCGCTGCGGCCCGAAACCCAGAACGAATTCAGGTTCGAGGGAATCATCGGAAACTCTCCGGCGATGCAGGTGGTTTATGTCCGGATGGAGCAGGTCGCGCCGACGGATTCCGTGGTGCTGATCACGGGAGAAACAGGAACGGGCAAGGGCGTGATCGCCCGCGCCATTCACGACTTGAGCCGCCGGGCGGACAAGCGGATTGTCATGGTGAACTGCGCGGCGCTGACGCCGAATCTCATTGAAAGCGAGCTGTTCGGGCGGGAAAAGGGCGCCTATACCGGTTCCACGGAAAAGCAGATCGGGCGTTTCGAGCTGGCCGATCAGGGGACGCTGATTCTCGACGAAATCACGGAATTGCCGATGGATTTGCAGGCCAAGCTCCTGCGGGCGATTCAGGACGGGGAATTTGAAAGGCTCGGCTCCCCGAAAACCATCAGGGTGGATGTCCGCATCATCGCGCTCACCAGCAGAAACCTCAAGGAAGAAGTGGCCGAGGGGCGTTTCCGGCAGGATCTCTATTACCGCCTGAATGTTTTTCCCATCACCATGCCGCCGCTGCGCGAAAGAACGGGGGACATTCCCTTTCTGGTGGCGTATTTTTTCAACAAGTTCAACCGGAAAATGCAGAAAAATTTGAGCATTATCCCCAAGGATATCATGGCCGAATTGATGGCTTATTCCTGGCCGGGCAATGTGCGGGAACTGGAGCATGTCATTGAGCGGGCGGTCATTCTTTCCGAGGGGCAGACCTTGCGTCTGGCGGAAAAACTGACCGAAACGGAGAAGACCCCCGCCGACGAAAACGAAATCACCAATCTCGCCGAGGTGGAAAAGCGCCACATCATTAAAATTCTCCAGAGCACCAACTGGCGCATCGAAGGACCGCGGGGCGCCGCCGTGCTTCTGGGACTGCATCCCAACACGCTGCGCGGCCGGATGCAGAAACTGGGCATCCAGCCGAAAAAGAGCCCTTCCTGATTCCTCAAAATAAGCCGAAATTCCACCATATTTGGTGGAAACACCAAATATGGTGGATTGCGGGCGGATGATGCCGGGCCGTCAAAAGTTAAATTGCATAATAAAATCATTCAATTAAAAAATATTTTGCGAAAAATTCATCTTGGCCCGTCATTTGCTTTATTCCAAGATAACAATGATTGTTACTTGAAAGCGGGTTAGCAATGGAACGGCACATGACGGATATTTTGAAAAGGGGATTGAAAGTCACACCGCAGCGTTTGGCGATTTTGAAGCTTTTGAGGGAGAAAATGAATCATCCGACGGCGGAAAACATTCATTCCGAACTTTTGAAAGAATACCCGGCGGTTTCCCTGACGACGGTGTACAACACGCTTTCGAGGTTCGTCGAGGCGGGAATGGTGAGGATGCTGGATGTGGATCCGCAGAAAAAAAGATTCGACCACAACACCGAACCTCACAATCACTTTCAATGCCGGGTTTGCAATAATGTTTATGATGTGTTAAGGGAGGCGGAACCCGATTTCATCGAAGGCAGTCGGAAAAACCGGATTGAGGGGCATCGGGTGGAAGACGTCAGCGTCAATCTGAAGGGCGTCTGCAGGTTCTGCATGCGGGAGAGTGTCTGACCATAAAAAGAGAAAGTTGAAAAACTTTAAGGATTGAAGAGAAAAATTAAACTAAACAACACATTTTTTAAGGAGGAAGTTATGAAAAAGTATTTGGTAGTTTTGGCGTCAATGTTAATGGTTTTGGCGATGGCAGGCGGTGCCTCGGCAGGTTCAAAAGACGGTGCGATTCCTGTATCCGCCACAGTCGCGACCAATTGCACGATTTCCGGCGGCTCGATAGACTTCGGCACCGTTGATGCGGTCACCGATGCAGGCGGAAAGTCAGCAACGGTAATCGCGCCGACAATTAAATGCACCAAGGGCGCAAGCGTTGGGGTGACCGACGATGGGGGTACACATTTTTCGACCACGCCGAGAATGTCTGACGGAACGAATTTTCTTGCCTACACCGTTTCTTACGACACGCCGCTGACCGGCGATGGAATAAAGACGGACATCGGGAACAGTTTGAATCTTGCCGCTTCTCTGGCGGCGAACGCGCTGGATGATGTTCCTGCGGGCAGCTACAGCGACACCCTGACCATCACCATTACTTATTAGTGGATAAGGAAGCGAGGGACTGACCTTGATTCCTCTCAAGCAAACAGCATGGCTCATGGCGGCAGCCGCCGCCATGAGCTTCATGATCGCGGAACCGGCCACGGCGGCGACACCGCAGGGCTTCGCCAGCACGACCCTGAATGTGCGGGCCGAGGTGGGAATTTTGTGTCAGGAAGCCCAGCACGGCATGTTTCCCTCTCCGCTTGTGATTGACACGCAGAAGGTCGGTGATCAGGTGTTCCCAGCCAGCGCGGATGAGCTGGTCAAGTGCACCAACGGCATCGTCTTCACCGTCAAGGTCTCCAGCGTCAACGGAACCGCCCTGAACGAGAATTGCACTTCTGCGGGGGTCAGCGGCATGAAGCTTCTATCGGCAGGCTGGCCGGCGGATCAAATCCCCTACACCTTCAGCTGCGCGGGCGACACGGACGGCGCGGGTCATTTCACGGGCGCGGGCTTTGTCACGGCCAAAGCCCTCGGCATCAGTATCAAGATCGCCGAGGCGGACGCGCAGGCGGCCATCGCCCATGCCGACTATGCGGACACGGTGACGCTGACGATTTCGTACTGAGTCGAAAAAACAACGGTTTCACGATTGACGCGGCCTGCATGATTGAAAAAGGACGATTGCATCAGGCTGCGTTTTTTATTATATACGGAGCGGAAGTTTTCTTATGAAGAAAAACCTCATACAAGCCGTATTTGCCGCCCTTTTTGGCCTTTTGTTCGGCGCGATGACCGGTGGGGTTCAAGCGGCGATCAATTGCCCGGGAACGCTGCCCGCAGGCACCCGGGGAATGCCATATTCATATACTTTTACGGGAACCGGCGGAAACGGCGGCGCTCCGTGGTGGTATATCAGTTTCGGTTCTTTGCCTCCCGGATTGAGCTTAAAGAATCAATCGCTCAATTCGGTTGACGTGACGGGAACGCCGACGGCCTCCGGAACCTATACGTTTGCCATCAGACACAGAGAGCCCGGCGCGGATCCGACCTGCTGGAGCACCATTGTTATCAATCCTTCCGGCTGTTCATTTGTCGGCGGCTCCAGCGGCGCCATCTCTTTCGGCAATATTGATCCCACCGGCAACACCTCCGCCACGGGAACCGTGACCACGCCCGTGCAGTTTATCTGTTCGGCGGGCCTGTCCTATGCCGTGACCGTCAACCCCGCCGCCGGATGGCAGCTCCAGTCGGGGTCCAGCACCATGGGATATAACCTGGGCATCGCTCCCGGTGCCACATCCACCGGCGCGGCGGTGGATCTTTTTCCGGCCGGCGGCAGCACCATCACGCCGGGGCAGTACGTCAACGCGCGCGCCGGGAATTATGCCAATCCGTCGAGCATCACGGCGGCCATCAGCTGGGCGGGCGGCTCCATCACCGCCTCTTTGCCGGTGGGAAGCGTCAGCGCGGCCGTCATCAACGCGTGCGCCGTCGCGGGCAGTCCGTCCATCGGCTTCGGCGTGCTCGACGGCGTGACCCATGCCGGCGGAGCGACGGCCACGGTCGCGCCTCCCGCCATCATGTGCACCAGGGACGCGTCGGTTTCCGTCTCCGACAACGGGGGACTGCATTTTTCCGGCACGCCGAGAATGAGCGACGCCTCGGGCAATTACCTCCCTTACGGCATCCAGTATTCCGGCAGTCTCACCGGTCTCGGCGGCCTGACGGACATCGGGGGCAGTGGCGCCGGACGTTTGTCACTGGGGGCTTCGATCCCCGCCAATTCCCTTGACAATGTCCCGGCGGGAACGTATAGTGACACCATCACCCTGACCATCAGTTATTGAGCCGTTTCGCGGCCAAAGGAGAGTCATCAAATTAAAATCGGAGACAGAATATGAAAGCAAACTTCACGGGGGCATCATCGGCAGGAAAAATATGGAAAGCCGCCTGGCTTTTTCTTTTCGCGTTGCCGGCGCTTTCTTTCGCCGCCGATTTTCAGATTCAGCCGATGACGATGGAACTGGGCGCCAAGGTCAAAAGCGGCGTTTTTTCCGTCATCAACAACGGCAGTGAGAAAATTGATTTCCAGGTTTCTCTCCAGGAATGGAACCAGGACGAAAAGGGCAAGGATATCCTGACCGAAACCAATGACATCGTTTTCTTCCCCAAAATCATGAGCGTCGAGCCCAATTCCCAGCGGGCGATCCGCATCGGACTCAAGACGCCGCCCTCTTCCAAGGAAAAGACCTACCGCCTGTTTGTTCAGGAAATACCCACGCCGAAAAAAGCCGAGGATGTCGAGGTCAAAAAGAACATCAAGGCGGGCGTCACCATCGCGTTTCGTTTTTCCATGCCGATTTTCGTCAAACCGCTCAAGCCGCAGGAAGGCTTTGTGTTCGACAGCATTGATATGTCCAGGGGCGTGGTGAAGGCAGTTGTCAAAAACACGGGCAATGTCCATATCAAGACCCGCAGCGTGAAATTCAGCGGAAAAGACGCCGAGGGGAAGGAAATTTTTTCCAAGGAAATCGCCGGCTGGTATATTTTAAACGGGCTTTCTTTTCCGTATGAAGCGGAAATCCCCAAAGACGTGTGCGCAAAAGTGGCCAGGGTAGAAGTGATCGCGCAGACGGAAGACAACAGCATCACCGGAAATCTCAATGTCCAGAAGAACAACTGCGCGCCATAGCTTCCATGCGTTTTTTCAACGTCTATCCGGAGCCCGGAAAATTTTCGCGTAAGGGGAATTGTTATTTTTCGTGTCCTGTCGAAAATACGGTGAAAACAGCGATAAAATTTTGTCCGGCCGGAACGTAGTTTTCGTCGCATTTCTCTTGCTTTCCTTTCTGATCCCTTCGTTCGGCGCGGCGCAAGAGCCGCAAAAAGCCCTTCCACAGGAAGCCCCGGCGCCCGCGGCGGCAAAACTTCCGGCCGGGGCTTCGGCCAAAGACACAACCCAGATTGTCGTGAACTTTATCGTCAACACGCAGCCCAGGGGCGATTTCTTCGCGGAATTGGACGAGCAACAGAATTTGTATATTTCCGTGCAGGACGCCGAGGCGCTGAAACTGCAGTTTCCCGAAGAGAAGATTGTCATTCTGCGCGGGGATGAGCCGTTTGTTCCCCTGAGCGCCCTTCTGGACGTGACCTGGACGTTTGACGAAAAAAAACTCACTGTCTCCGTCATCGGCAAGACGACCGAATCCGGAAAAACGGCCGCGGACCTCTTTGCCCTGCGCGCCGCCGCGAAAAACATCTACTACCCGCGGGAGACGAGCGCGTTTGTCAATTACGGCCTCAACTACAATTACGCCAGCCGCGGCGGGTTCCAGTCCTTTTCCGTCTCGAACAAGGTCGGTTTTCACACGGGCGATGTTTTTGTCACGTCGGATTCGCTCTACACCAAGACGGAGTCGGAGGATCATTTCGTCCGCCTGCAAAGCAGCGCCACCTATGAGCGCCGCCGGGATCTGCAGTGGCTGGTCCTGGGCGACCAGTACGCGAACTCCGGCGAACTGGGCGGCACCGTCAACCTGGGCGGGCTGGGTTTCTCCAAGGTTTTCCGTCTGGATCCGTATTTCATCACGCAGCCGGTGATGGATCTGGCGGGTTCGGTCATTTTCCCCACCGAGGCGGAAATTTATCTGGACGGCGTCCTCATCGGGAAACAGCAGATTTCACCCGGCTCGTTCGAGCTGAAAAATCTCTACTCCTACACCGGTTCGCACAATGTGGAGGTCCTGCTCAAGGACCCCTTCGGCAATGTGCAGAGGATTTCCTACCTCGCGTACTTCGCCACGCAGATGCTGCGCAAAGGCCTGCATGAGTATAGCTACAACGCCGGATTCCTTCGCGAATCCTACGGCGAGAAAAGCAACGACTACGGCGATGCCGCGTTTTCCCTGTTCCACCGCTACGGCGTGACCAACAACTTCAATATCGGCATCCGGGCGGAAGGCACGGAAGGCCTCTACAACGGCGGCATCATGACGGCGTTTTCGATCCCACCCCTGGGGTACTTCGGTTTTTCTCTCTCCGGCAGTTCCTCGGAAGGTAACGTGACGGGCGGCGCTATTTCGGCGCAGCATGCGCTGCAGTTGGGGAAAATCAGCACCAATCTGCTGTTTCGCGGCTACAGCCGCGACTACGCGACCGTCAGCGCCCGGCCGACGGCGGACAGCAAGCAGATTGAGTTCAACGCCGGCGTGGGTTTCCAGGTTGATCCCGTGGGCGGTTTCTCCCTAAACTACGCCCAGAGTTCGACCTTCAAGGGAATTAACACCAAAGTTTTCTCCGTGAATTATTCCCGCACGCTTTACAAATCCATCAGCCTGTTTGTCACCGGCTCCGCCACGCGGACAACCGACGCCGACACGAACTACAGCTGTTTTGCGGGACTGAATTTTTCCCTGACGGACAAAATCAGGGGATCGGTTCAGGCCAGCGGCGGCAGCGGCGATGTGAATTCGGAAACCCTGCAGGTTCAGAAAGACCAGCCCATCGGCGAGGGGCTGGGCTACCGCGCGTCCCTGAACCGGACGGAAACGCCCGCGAACACCGTCACGTCGTTCAATCCTTATTTTCAGTACAACGCCCGTTACGGCATCCTGTCGGCGGAAGCCGTCATTCAGGACGCGCAGGCCGGGAACACCTCCGAAACGTACAACTTGTCGCTGTCGGGTTCGCTGGTTTACGCCGGAGGGTTTTTCGGGGTTTCGCGGCCCGTCAACGACAGTTTCGGCATCGTGGCGTTCAATAAAACGGTTCCCGGTGCCGCGGTGCTCAACAACGGCCAGGAAATCGGCACAACCGGCCGGTTCAGCACGATGGTCGTGCCGACGCTGAGTTCCTACGGTCAGAACAAGATCACGCTGGACACGAAAAATATTCCGATGGATTATACGATTTCCGATGTCAACAAATCCATCTCGCCCTCGCTGTGGAGCGGGAGTTGCATCTACTTTGACGCCCAGCAAACTCGGGCGCTCACGGGATCGCTTTTCATCGAAAAGGAAGGCAAGAAGACGCCGCTGGAATATGTTGAGGTTGCCATGAAAGCGGGTGAAAACACCATCACCTTCCCCACCGGAAAAGGCGGCGAGTTCTATGTGGAAAACAGCCTGCCCCAGGAACCGGAAAAAGAAGACGCCGCGGCGGACAAGCAAAGCTGCCGCGCGATTCGGCAGCTGATCAAGGCCGGCGGCGGGGCGATCCCGCCCGGAACCTACCGGGCCGTCGCGGAATATGAAGGCGGCCGGTGCGCGTTTTCCCTGGCGTTTCCCGAGACCGGGGAGACGATAACCGAAATCGGCGAAATCGAATGCGTGCCCTTCGATGACGGCGCCGCACCTTCAGATTCGAAACCGGCGCCGGATGCCTCCGAAAACCACGGCAAGCCCAGGTCGAACGAGCCGACTCCTTCAGATAGCCCGACGAACAATGTGACGGAAATCTACACGATTTACAAATTGAATAATAAAGTCTTTTTGCTTTTCTATCCTGATGTGAACTAGTTGACATTTAATCTGGGTTGGCCTCGCGGTTTAAAAAGATGTTGCGGGCTTGCGGAGGGCAGGGATCCTGAATCGTCGCGAGAATCAGCCGTTTCATGTCAGTCTATCCGCGCGGCTTTGCCGCGTCTGTCCTGGTGCGTCCGCGGTCAAGCGCGAGCGCCGGCGTGGTTTTCCCGCCGAGACTTTTTTCGCATGCATCATCAAACCACAATCTTCTGGACAGGATTGCCGGGAAAGGGTATCGAAACCGGCGGTGAAACACGCGTCGTGAAAAACAAATTCGGTGGGATGGAACACGGATTGGACGAGAAAACATTCACGCGGGATTTTACGGAAGGCGACATCGGCAGGCAGGTGATCAATTTCAGCACGCCGCTGATGCTGGGCAATGTCCTGCTGTCGGTTTACGGCATCATTAATCTGATCTGGGTCGGTCGGCTGCTGGGCAGTCAGGCGGTGGCGGCCGTGTCCGCGTCCATGCCGATTGTCATGCTCCTGCCGGCGTTTCTGATCGGACTGGGCATGGCGACCAATATTCTCATCGCGCAGGCTTTCGGCCGCAGGGACACCGTTTTGCTCAAGAGAATTCTGCCGAACTCCTTTTTTACCTCGATGTTGTTTTGTCTGCTGATTTCCCTCATCGCCGTTTTGCTGCGCCGCCGGATTCTGGAATGGGTGCACGTTCCCCATGAAATCAGGGAAATGGCGCTTTCTTATCTGACCATCATCATGGCGACGATGGTTTTTCCTTTCTTCATCAACTGGATGACCGGCATGCTGCGCGGGCTGGGCGATGCCGTAACGGTCATCAGAATTCTTGTCCTGTTGACGGTGTTCAACATTGTTCTGGTGCCCCTGTTTGTCCGCGGCGTCGGCTTTCTGCCGCCGCTGGGCGTTGCCGGCGCCGCCTGGGGAACGGTGTTGGCGTCTGTGACGACGGGCGTCATCGGCTATGTTTATCTTCTGCGGCACAATCCCTACATGAATATGCGCGGGTGGGATTACAGACTGGATTGGCGGATTATCCGCGATGTTTTCGTCATCGGCATCCCCGCGTCCCTGCAGATGATGGTGGTGTCGCTTGCGGGAGTGTTTATTTTATCGCTGGTCAACTTCTACGGAGCGGACGTGACCGCGGCCTTCGGCATCGGCATGCAGATAGACACGCTGGCGACCATTCCCATGATCTCCATCAGCATGGCAGCGACCTCCATTGCCGGCCAGAACCTCGGAGCGCGGAAATTGGACCGCGTCTTCCAGACCCTGCGGATGTCGGTTTTGTTCGGGCTGGCCATCGCCGCTGTTTGCACGCTGGTTCTGGCGCTTTTTCCGGAGCAGGTGGGATCTGTTTTTCTCAAAAAATCCGCCGAACACGACCGGGTGTTGCGCCTTGTGGGGCAGTATTATCATTGGATGGCATACATTTTCCCCTGCTTTGCCGTGACCTTTGCGATTCAGGGGGTTTTGCGCGGCGCGGGCGATACGATTGCCCTGCTGGTTCTTTCCTTTGTCGCGCTGATTGTCATCCGCGTTCCGCTGGCGTACCTGCTGGCGGGACCCTGCGGTTTCCGGCACAACGGCATCTGGATAGCCATGCTCGCGAGCAGCGCTCTGGCCGTGGTTGTAAACTGGCTCTACTATCGGGGCGGGCGCTGGAAGAGAAAAAAGCTTTTCGCGGAAAACACTTCCCGATAATCCTTGTGAAATTCAAACATGACAAGTCGCCGCGAAAACCCCGTCGGGTCCAACGCTTTGGTTGTCTCATCGTTTGTCCTGGGTGCGGCCGCCGCGGCCCGCTTGGAGTGCGCAAATGGCCGTTTTTTGTTTTGGCGAGTCTGCGCCATGCCTGGCCTGAAATGAAATTTTCTTCCTGAAGGCCGGCAATGTCATGGGCGGACGGCCAGCGGCAAAAAAACATTCTCAAGGAGAGTATTTTCTTGACATTGCCGGTCAAACTCTTTATGAATTTATCAAACATCCCATTGTAGTCCTTCAGTCGTTTATAGTGAACAAAGAGGGGATCTATCATCAAAAATAGGGGGGCAAGCATGAAGCAGTCTGGTTTTACGGGTTCAACCGGAAGGGAGCGCTCTGTCAGACACAGCGGTGGATCGGGTGTCAACGGGTTCACGGAAAAAAGAAAAATTTTCATGGCCGGGGAGAATCGCTTAAAAGCGCTTCTCCTTTTCTTTTTCCTGTCCTTCGCGATGCTTGCGGCGGTTCAGCCCGCAAGGGCCGCCGTCTGGGACGAGTCCCTCAAAACCCAGGTGCAGGAATCGCTGGCGAAAATGGGAGTCAACGATGTCAAGATTGATTTCAACATCGCCATTCCCATGACGAAAGCCGAAAATCCTGTCGGATATGACTGCAACATCTACGCGTCGGCATTTTATCACACGTCGCCCTACAACGGCACGGGAAGCATCAAACGTCCGACGATTTTTCTGGCCACCGGTTATCACCGCGATATCATCGGGCTGATGTTCGCCGTGATTGGCTTTGTTCCCCATGATTATAACGTCGTCCTGCTGGATATGCGCGGAACCGGCTCCGGCGAGGGCGTCTGGGATCCGCTGAGCCCCGTGGAACAATATGATGTGGCCTACATAATTGATAAATGGATTCCCGCCCAGCCCTGGTCGGACGGCACGGTCGGCATGGTGGGCGGATCCTACATGGGCATTATTCAGTATCTTGCCGCCGGTTTGGTCGAACAGGTCAACGGCACGCCCACGCACCTGAAAGCCATCGCGCCGATTTCGGCCTATAACGATGTCTGGAAGGATATTGTGTGGCACGGCGGCAATTTCGATTTGGAATTTATGGCCATCTGGATTCTGATGACGGATTTCATCAGCGTTCTTCCGCCGGATCTGATTCTCGGCGGCGTGACGGAGCCGGGCTTCAACAAAACGGACTACATGAATGCCCTGGCCATCTGGGCGCAGCATTTCAATCAGCTGACGGTGCCGCTGGAGTGGTTCATCGATTCCAGCAAGGGGACGAGAAACAGCTGGTATGACACAAAGTCCCCGATGATTTACTGGCCAGACAAACCGGCGGGCGGATGGAACTTCCCCGACATGCCCCCGGCCGTGGGCGGCAATGTCCTCCCGAAAAATCTTCCGGTCTTCACGGCAACGGGCTGGTTCGATATTTTCACCAGAGGATCTTTCATGAACTATGAATACGGCCTGAAGAACCACGCCGCATCCGATAAAGCCATGATCGTCGGTCCCTGGTATCATATTGACGCCGCCTTTATGTTTCCGGGCGTCAAGGGACTGGGCATCGAAGGCAAGCAGGGCTTGTTCAGCTGGGATATTCTGCGCCGCTGGATGGATTGGCGGCTGAAGGGCAAGAGCGATCCCTTCCTGCAGCAGTTCCCCGTGTTGCTTTACGTTCTGGGCGAGGAAAAGTGGCGCGCTGAAAAAGCGTGGCCGCTGCCCCCCTCCAGGCTCAGCAATAAAACCTATTACTTGTCCAAGGCCAAGGCGTCGCTGATTTTCGGCGACTGGTTCGGCGTGTCTAATTATTCCAACAATTACAAGCTGGTTCCCAGCGTTTCCACCACGGATTACAATAACCTCATTTTGGGCATCAAAAAACCCAAGGAAAATCCGGTGCTCTATCATAACCCGACGGCGCTCAACGGCATGTCTTCCCGCTCGGCCCAGCGCTGGCTCGGTTTCTCGCCGCTGACCATCATTTCCCAGTTGTCCAAATACACGCTGGGCATCAATCTCGACAGCAATCTCTACTGGGAAGATGAACGCAACGATGAGACGGGCGTGCTGACGTTCACCACGGAACCGCTGGCGGCCGATCTGGAAATTTCGGGTCCCCTGAAACTGACCTTCTGGGCAAAAACAAAATTCACCGCTCCCCTGACACAGGAAGCTCTGGATACGTTTATTTCCGAGATGAAAACCACGTTTAAGATCAGTGATGAGAAGGACATGATCTTGCGAATCGCCGACAGAAGGGATGTCCAGTGGGTGGTTGAACTCAACGATGTTTTCCCCGGCGGGCGGGCAAGAAACATCACCTCCGGCTGGCTCAGCGCCGCTTTCCGTCCTTACAATCCGGCCGATCCCACGCAGGTGGACCCGGCTTATAAGCCGTTTGATCCCTTCTATTTCAGTCCGGAGAAAAACCCCAGTCCCATCGAGGAGGAAAAGATTTATCAATACGTGGTTGAACTTTGGCCGACCACCAATGTTTTCAAAAAAGGGCATCGCATCCGCGTGAGCATTTCCGCTTCAGATTTTCCGCATCTGTTCCCGGTTCTGCGTCCGTCGAAAAACACCATTGTCATTGACGAGGCCCATCCGGCGAAGCTGGATTTTAAAGTGGCCAATCAAACCGGCGAAGGCACCCTGTGGAAATGGATTGACGGAGAAATCGGCGACTACATGCTGACCGTTAACAACTAACCCGGATCGGTGTGGCGCTCTTCAGAGCTTCACACCCGCCCAAGTTTCAGCAAAATCTTCACAGGCGGCGCTCAATGGCCGCCTGTTTTTTTGTCCGTTTGTCCCTGCTCGATTTTTTTTCTCGTGGTTTCCCTTTGATGATTGGACATGGTTCCGTGCTTGCCAACTATCTTTTTTCATTAAAGAATATCTTGACAAACAGAGCACTTTTCTCTATAGTTCGTCCGCCTTGAAATTTTTTCTTAAAAAATCAAAAGAGGAGGGAATGGTTATGAAAAAATTGATCGTGTGCGTGTTTCTGATGGTTGCTTTCCTTGCTGTTAATGTGGGCATTGCCGCGGCGGCGGCGGACGAGGGGAAAAAGGCTCCCTCGGCGGCGCAGTTGGCTCAGCAGGACAAAATGAAATCCTGCAATGCTCAGGCCAAGGAAAAGGGGCTCAAGGGTGACGAGCGCAAAGCCTTCATGAAGGAATGTCTCTCCGGCAAAACAACCGGCGCGGAAAAGAAGGAAGCCAAAGCCACCCAGCAGGAAAAAATGAAAGCCTGCAATGCCCAGGCCAAGGAAAAGGGACTCAAGGGTGACGAACGCAAGAAATTCATGAGCGAGTGTTTGAAAAATTAACAACTTTTTCTGGAATGCAAAAAAAGGCAGAGCCGTTTTCTGGCTCTGCCTTTTTTTTGCCTCGATACACGATGTGCGAAGCCGATTTGGTTTTTGGTAGTCCCACGGGGACTTGAACCCCGGTTTCCGGCGTGAGAGGCCAGCGTCCTGACCACTAGACGATGGGACCGTTTTGGGCTGGTTTGTGTTCTCTATTCAAAACCGGCGATAAGCGAAATACCCTGGATTCTTCGCCCCCCTCGCCGTCCTTGAGCGCTGAATATCTATTGAATCAGACCATAAAAGTCAAGGCAAAACTGATCCGAACTGGCGACAGGCTGACAAGGCAGGCCGGCAAGACAGCCGGCAAAAATTCAATGCCTTGATTCAATGTAACGGACCGCGTCTTTGATTTTTTTGATGGCGCGTTCCCGGCCCAGGGTGGCCATCATTTCATCGATGCCGGGACTTACGGTTTTTCCGGTCAGCGCGACGCGCAGCGGCTGGGCGATAATTTTGAATTTTATGTTTTGTTCCTGGATGAAATTCCTCAAAAAATCCTCGACGTTTTCCTTGCTGAAGTTTTGAACTTCCTCCAGACGCTTTATCATGGCCTGAAAATGCGCCAAAACGTCCGGCGTGAGAAATTTACGGGCAGCCTCTTCATCGTAAGTGATTTCATCGGCGAAATAAAAATCGGCCATTTTGGCCAGTTCCACAAGGGTTTTGACGCGCGGCTGCAAGTCAGCAATGACTTTCCTGGTAAAAGCGTCGTCGCTTAGGTCTATGCCGGGAGGCCAGATGGATTTCATTTCTTCCATCAGACGGTCGGGCGTTGCTTCCTTGATGTAATGGGCATTAAGCCACAGAAGCTTGTCGGGATTGAATACCGCGGGCGATTGGCCTACGGCGTCCAGATCAAAATAACGAATCAGCTCATCCATGGAAAAGATTTCCTGGTCGCCGTGCGCCCACCCCAGACGAACCAGATAATTGACAAGAGCCTCCGGCAGATAGCCCATTTCCTTGTAGGCCATCACGGACGTGGCGCCGTGGCGTTTGCTGAGTCGGGTCTTGTCGCTTCCCAGAATCATGGGAACGTGAGCAAACCGGGGTACGTCAAACCCCAGCGCTTTGTAGAGTAGAATCTGGCGCGGCGTGTTATTGACGTGGTCATCGCCGCGGATGACGTGCGTGATGTTCATCAGGGCGTCGTCAATGACCACGGCGAAGTTGTAGGTCGGGTAACCGTCGCCGCGCTCGATAATCAAATCATCCAGTTCTTCATTATTGAAGACGATATTGCCTTTGATGAGGTCTTCCACGATCGTTGTGCCGGTCTGTTCGGTGCGGAATCGCACGACGCTGCCGGGGGATTTCTTCAGATTTTTCTCACGGCACGTTCCGTCATATTTCGGTTTTGCCCCTGTGGACAGGGCCCGTTTTCTTTTTTCTTCGAGCTCTTCCGGCGTGCATTTGCAGTAGTAGGCCTTGCCCTCCCGGATGAGTTTTTGAACCATTTCTCTATGGAGATCAACGCGTTGTGCCTGAAAATACGGCCCTTCGTCCCAGGTCAGTCCCAGCCAGGTCATGGCGTCGAGAATGGCCCGGGTCGATTCATCCGTGGAGCGCTGCTGGTCCGTGTCTTCAATCCTCAAAATAAATTGGCCGTCATGATGGCGGCTGTATAGCCAGTTGAACAGAGCGGTACGCGCCCCTCCAATGTGCAAATAACCCGTGGGTGAAGGGGCAAAACGGGTTCTGATTTTCTTCATGAATTGATAATCCTTGCATTTTTGGTGCCTTATAAGATTCAGAGTCCTGCTTTGTCAAGGTGAATAATCCATGTTTTAAAAAACGGGCAAAATTTTTCCGGATATGATAAAAACAAAGAAAATATTATTAAAGCAGCCGAAAAGTTTCGGAAGGATTTGCATAATAACTTATATTTGCTTGGGTTTGGTCAACAAATTGTTCTTGACAACACAAACAATTTATAATTAAGTCACTCGATTATTTTTACAGGCCCATGCTTTGCGGGCGGAACATCATGGATAATTCTTTGAAAATTAATGTATTTCTTATTCCGGACGAGGGTCAGCGTTTCTCCTTTTCTGAAAACGATGACTGGTTTCGGGGATGTTTTCCCCCGGGGGGGAAGCCGGATTTCGCGGTGGAAAAAGTTGACGCGACCTTTCTGGTCACGAAAACATCCGGCGCCATCTACATAAAAGGCTCTTTTTCCGCGCTCGTTGATATTTGCTGCAGCCGATGCCTGGAGAACGTCGATTTGTCCATCGGGACCGATTTCGACTACACGATGATGCCCCGGAAGGTTGAAACGGCGGAAGAAATAGAACTTAAGGCGGAGGAACTTGAAATCAGTTACTATGAGGGGGATTTTATTGATCTGGCCCCTATTCTGTGCGAACAGATTATTTTGCAGATACCCATGAAGGTGCTCTGCAGTGAAGATTGCAAAGGATTGTGTCCGAACTGCGGCGCCAACTTGAATACAGACCCTTGCAACTGCCGCAGTGAGTTGGCGGACAACCGCTGGGCGGTTCTGAAGAATTTTAAAGTAAAAAATTAAGGTAAAAAAGGTGAATTATGCCAAATCCAGTAAAAAGACATTCCAAAACGAGGCGCAATCAGAGAAGAGCGCATGATTTTCTGAAACCAGCTTCATTGTCTTTCTGCCCGCAGTGCAATGAACCGAAGTTGCCTCATCGCGTATGTCCGACTTGCGAGACTTATCGGGGCAGGGAATATAGAAAAGCGGAAGAAAAAAGTGAATAATCCACTGGACTGAAATGTCCGGGTGAAAGCGCTGTATTTTTCCGGCACCTTCATGGCTTTTTAAGTGGCATAAGGAGAGCAAGGTGCTTTCCGGTTAAAGAAATGAATCCATAGCGGTCGGCAGATGAACCGTTGCCGGTTTTTTCAGGCCATATAAGAATTGGAGGAGGATTTTGCATGACGTTAGAGGAAAAAGTCATCAATATTATCGTGGATCATCTTGATATAACAAAAGAAGAATGCGTTCTGGAGGCTTCATTCATTGACGATTTGGGCGCGGATTCCTTGGATATCGTGGAACTGTTGATGGAAATGGAAGAAGCATTCGGAATTGAAATAGCGGACGAAGAACTGGAAAAAATCCGGACAATCAAGGATGTGGTCGATTTTCTCAGGCAGAAGGGCGTTCAATAGTTATCGTTAACGTGCGGGACATGAACTGATGAAAAGACGTGTTGTCGTAACAGGTCTTGGCGCGCTTACTCCTTTGGGCAATTCCGTGAATGAGTCATGGGCAGGAGCGGTAGCGGGAAAGTCAGGCATCGGTCCAATCACCAAATTTGACTGCAGCGCTTACAAAACGAAAATTGCCGGTGAAGTCAAAAACTTTGATCCCCTCCAATATGTCAGCAAACAGGAAGTCCGTCGTTACGATGATTTTATCCTTTACGCACTGGCCGCCGCGGAAATGGCGATGGCGGACGCCCGCCTGACCATCAGCCCTGAAATTGCCGAACGCGCCGGCGTCATTATCGGATCGGCCATCGGCGGTCTGGCCAAACTGGAAGAAGAGGTGAAGAATCTGCTGGACGCCGGTCCCCGTAAAATTTCCCCCTTCGCCGTTCCCGCCATTCTGGCCAATCTGGCTTCCGGGCATGTCTCTATCCGGTTCGGGGCCAAAGGTCCCATCAATTGCGCCGTCACCGCCTGCGCTGCGGGAACATCCGCCATCGGCGACGCCTTTCGCGCCATTGGCTGCGGCGACGCGGACGTGATGATCGCCGGCGGCGTGGAAGCGGCGGTCACCCAGCTGGCCGTCGGAGGGTTCGGCGCGATGCGCGCACTTTCAGTGAAAAATGATGAGCCGCAAAAAGCCAGCCGCCCGTTCGACAAGGACCGCGACGGGTTCGTCATCGGCGAAGGATGCGGCATTTTGATTCTGGAGGAATTGTCCTTCGCCCTCAACCGGGGCGCGCGGATTTACGCGGAACTCGCCGGTTACGGCTGCACGTCCGATGCCTTTCACATGGCCGCGCCCCCTCCCGGTCACGAAGGCGCGGCGCGTTGCATGCGGGCGGCCATCAGGGACGCAGGCTTGAATCCGGAAGACGTTGATTACATCAACGCCCACGGCACGTCCACGCCGCTGAATGATTTGTATGAGACCCAGGCCATCAAGTTCCTGTTCGGCGAGCACGCCGCCAAGCTGATGGTCAGCTCCACAAAATCCATGACCGGCCACATGCTGGGAGGCACGGGAGGCGTCGAGGCCATTTTTGCGGTCAAAGCGATTGAGGAAGGCCTGATTCCGCCGACCATCAATCTTGATAACCCGAGCGAAGGATGCGATCTCGATTACGTGCCCCACACCGCCCGGCGACGGGAGATCAAAACCGCCATGTCCAACACCTTTGGTTTCGGCGGCGTCAACGCGGTGTTGTTGTTCAGGAAATTTAGCGGCTGAACCATCAGCCGTTTCATCATTTCAACAAGGAGAACCATCTCATGTCTTTTTTGGAAAAAGTTGATCCCGAGGTCAGTCAGGCCATTGATCTGGAGACGCGCCGGCAGGCGGGGAAAATAGAATTGATTGCTTCGGAGAATTTTGTCAGCGAAGCGGTGCTGGAGGCGCAGGGTTCTATCATGACGAACAAATACGCCGAAGGCTATCCGGAAAAACGCTATTACGGCGGGTGCGAGTATGTGGATATCGTCGAGACCCTGGCGATCGAGCGCTGTAAAAAGCTGTTCGGAGCCGACCACGTCAATGTCCAGCCGCACTCGGGCACGCAGGCCAACATGGCCGTTTATTTCGCCGTGGCGCAGCCGGGCGACACGATTCTGGGGATGAATCTGTCCCACGGCGGACACCTTTCTCACGGCAGTCCCGCTAATTTTTCCGGCAAGTTTTACAAGATCATCCCCTACGGCGTCAACCGGGAAACCGAAACGATTGATTTCGACGAGCTGGAAAAACTGGCCAGGGAACACAAACCCAAAATGATTATTGTGGGCGCCAGCGCGTATCCGCGGACGCTGGATTTTGAAAAGTTCCGAAAAATTGCCGATGAAGTCGGCGCCGTCATCATGGCGGACATCGCCCATATCGCGGGATTGGTCTGCGCAGGGCTGCATCCCTCGCCGGTTCCGGTTTGTGAATATGTCACGACGACGACCCACAAAACCTTGCGCGGTCCCCGAGGCGGCGTGGTGATGTGCAAGGAAGCCTACGCCAAGACGCTGAACAGTCGGGTGTTCCCCGGCATGCAGGGCGGACCGCTGATGCATGTGATCGCCGCCAAAGCCGTGGCTTTTCACGAAGCGCTCCAGCCGGAATTCAAGGAATATCAGCGTCAGATTGTCAAGAACGCCCGGGCGATGGCGGATGAACTCAAAAATCAGGGTTTCCGGCTGGTCTCCGGCGGAACAGACAATCATTTGATGCTGGTGGATTTGACGGACAAGGGCGTGACGGGAAAGGAGGTTCAGGAAGCGTTGGATCGGGCTTCCATCACCGTCAATAAAAACGGCATTCCCTTCGACACCAAAGGACCGCAGATTACCAGCGGCATCCGCATCGGCACGCCCGCCGTGACCACCCGCGGCATGAAGGAAAATGAAATGCGTCTGATCGCTTCTCTGATAGCCGATGTGATTAAGAACATTCAGAGTGATAAAAAGATCAAAGAGGTTGCCGAAAAGGTCAAGGCTCTTTGCGACCAGTTTCCTCTCTATCAGAACCGGATGAAAAAAGCTTGAATTTAAGCGATAAAAAAACATTCAACGGGGCTCAATGATATGGCCGCGAAAAAAACTTCTCCGGCAAACGCCACCGGAAAAACAAAAAAAAGGCCTGACTGGGACAATTATTTTCTGGATATTGTCGCGCTGGTTTCCAAGCGCAGCACCTGCATCAGAAGAGCCGTGGGAGCGGGGCTGGTGCGCGACAAGCGCATTTTGGCCACGGGGTATAACGGCGCGCCATCCAAGCTGCAGCACTGTCTGGATATCGGCTGCCTGCGCCAGCAGTTGAATGTGCCGTCCGGCGAGCGTCACGAACTCTGTCGCGGTCTTCACGCCGAACAAAACGCGATTATTCAGGCGGCGCTGCACGGAGTCAACACCAAAGGTTCTACGTTGTACTGCACCAATCATCCCTGCGTGATTTGCGCGAAAATGATTATTAATGCAGGAATCGTCCGCATTGTGGTCCGAGACGGTTATCGGGACCAGCTGGCTGCCCAGATGCTCCGGGAGGCGGGTATCCGGGTCAAACAACTATAATAGCCGAGGTGAAACAGTCATGAAATGCCCTTTCTGCGGTCACAGCGAAAATAAAGTGATTGATTCGCGGATCAGTAAAGACGGCAAGGCGGTCCGCCGCCGCCGTGAATGTCTGGGATGCATGAAACGGTTCACCACCTATGAGTATGTGGAGGATGTGCTGCCGATGGTGGTCAAAAAGGACGGCCGCCGCGAACAGTTTGACCGCCAGAAAATACTCAACGGCATCAAAAAAGCATGTGAGAAACGTCCGATCAGTATGGAGGACATCGACAGGCTTGTCGAAAATGTGGAACAGGCCTGTCAGGAAATGCAGGCGGAGGAAATCTCCTCGACGATCATCGGCGAGAAAATCATGAACGAGCTGAAAAATTTCGACGGTGTCGCCTATGTGAGGTTTGCCTCGGTTTACCGCCAGTTCCGCGATGTCAGCGAATTCATGTCCGAGCTCAAGGAATTGTTGAGCAAAGGGAAGAAATAGAAATGTTTACCGGGATTGTGGAAGGATTGGGCAAGGTCAAGCGCCTCGCCAGAAAAGGCGCCGACGCTGTTTTGGAAATTGAAGCGGCCATTGACCTGACCGATGTCGCCCTCGGCGACAGTATCGCCGTCAACGGCGTGTGTCTGACAGTGACTTCCAAAAATCAGCGGAGCTTTCAGGCGGATGTCTCTGCGGAAACACTTTCCCGAACGACGCTGAAAACCCTGCAGACCGGCCAGCCGGTCAATCTGGAGAAGTCTCTGCGCGTCGGCGGATTTGTCGGCGGACATTTTGTCCTGGGACACATTGACGGCACCGGCAGAATTGTCTCGAAAACACAGAAATCCGGTTCGCTCATTCTGGCCGTGGAATTGGACGACATGCTGTCCCGCTACATTGTGGAAAAAGGTTCCATCGCCGTGGACGGCGTCAGCCTGACGGTAAACAAGCTTGAAAAAAGCAGGGTTTATGTTAATATCATTCCGCATACGGCGGCCCAAACGACGCTGGAAATGAAGAAGGAAGGCGATCAGGTCAATATTGAAACGGATATTCTGGGCAAGTATGTGGAAAAGTTATTGCAATCCAGCCGGGGAATCGATAAGGATTTTCTGGCGGAGCATGGATTTTTAGACAAAGGATGAAAAAATGGCCATCAGCACCATCCAGGAAGCGATCGAAGACATCAAGAACGGGAAAATGGTTATTCTCGTGGATGACGAGGATCGCGAAAATGAAGGCGATCTCTGTATGGCGGCGCAGTTCGCGTCGGCCGACACGATTAATTTTATGGCCCGCTACGGCCGCGGTTTGATCTGTCTGACCCTCACGGAAGAAAAAGCGGATTCTCTTCGTTTAAAGCCGATGGTTCAGGATAACCAGGCCCGTTTCGGCACGGCCTTTACCATTTCGATTGAGGCGCGGCATGGCGTGACGACAGGGATTTCCGCGGCAGACAGAGCGACAACCATTCAGACGGCCGTCAAGCCGGACGCCAAACCCGAAGATCTGGTCAGCCCGGGTCATGTTTTTCCGATCCGCGCCAGAAAAGGCGGCGTTCTGGTCAGAACGGGACAGACGGAAGGATCCGTGGATTTATGCCGCCTGGCCGGTCTGCTTCCTGCCGGCGTAATCTGCGAAATTATGAAAGACGACGGTACCATGGCGCGGATGCCCGACCTGGAAATATTCGCCCGGGAGCACAATCTGAAAATCGTCACCATCGCCGATCTGATTGATTACCGGATGCAGAACGAGTCGCTGATCCGGAGAATGGCGGAAGCGACCATTCCGACCTGTTATGGCGGCGAATTCAAGATGATTGTTTACGAGAATGATGTTGACGACTGGCAGCATATCGCGTTGGTGAAGGGCGAGATTCATCAAGACGATGAAGTGCTGGTGCGCGTGCATTCGGAATGTCTGACTGGCGATATTTTCGGTTCGCAAAGATGCGACTGCGGCGAACAGCTTCACCGCGCGATGAGAATGGTGGAGAAAGAAGGCAAAGGCATCATCGTTTACATGCGTCAGGAAGGACGGGGCATCGGTTTGGTCAATAAAGTCAAGGCTTACGCCCTCCAGGAACAGGGCAAGGACACGGTGGAAGCCAACATTGAGCTCGGATTCAAACCGGATTTGAGAGACTACGGCATCGGCGCGCAGATTCTTGTGGATTTGGGCGTTCGCAAAATGCGGCTTCTGACCAATAATCCGAAAAAAATCGTCGGACTCGAAGGCTACGGCATCGAAGTGATCAAGCGCGTTCCCATTGAGGTGGATCCCAATGAAAACAACATTCATTACATGAAAACAAAACAGAAGAAGATGGGGCACCTTTTGAAAATATAAAAAATAAAAGGATGGTGGTGAGTTATGCCGAAAGTCATTGAAGGAAAAATCGTCGCCAAAGGGATGAAATTTGGCATCGTGGCCAGCCGATTCAACGATTTTATATGCGGCAGGCTGATTGAAGGAGCCGTTGATGCCCTGATAAGAGCCGGCGCTGAAGAAAAGGATATCGCTATTTATAAAGTGCCTGGTTCCTTTGAATTGCCGCTGGCCGCCAAAAAGCTGGCCAAAGGCGGAAAATTTGACGCGGTTCTCTGTCTTGGGGCGATTATTCGCGGCGCGACCCCTCACTTTGAATATATCAGCGCCGAGGTCTCCAAGGGAATCGCCGCGGTAGGGTTGGAAACGGAGGTGCCGGTGGTTTTCGGCGTGCTGACAACCGATACGATTGAACAGGCGATTGAACGCGCGGGAACAAAATCCGGCAACAAGGGCGCCGACGCGGCACTCACGGCCATCGAAATGGTTGATTTGTTTAAAAAGATATAATCGCCGTGGTGCGGTGGCGGGAAAGAAAATGCTTTTTTGCGATTGTTCTTTGAGGTTTTGGAATTAGATGCGCGGACGAAGAAAGGCGAGGGAAGCCGCCTTGCAGGTTCTTTACAGTCTGAATTTCGTTGAGATCGATCCGCGCGAGGCGTTGGATCTGTTCTGGGGTCATTTTGTTGTTCCAAAAGCGGCAAAGGAATTTGCCGCTTTTCTTGTTCAGGGGACATGCGAACATCGAAAAGAGCTGGATCAACTGATCGCCAGCTGTTCCGACAACTGGTCCTTGGGGCGCATGTCCAAAGTGGACATCAGCATATTGCGGATGGCCGTTTTCGAACTGCTCTACTGCGATGATATTCCCCCCAAAGTGACGCTGAATGAAGCTGTTGATTTGGGCAAAACATTCGGTTCTGAAAATTCGGGGGCTTTTATCAACGGTATTTTGGATGCTTTAAACCTGAAAATCAATAAACCAAATGCAACTGACGATCTCCACGGAAAATCCTGACAGGATAAGGTGTCGATGTTTGGCCTTGGGGTGCTTTGCGGATGAAAAACCGCCGCGGGGCGTTTGCGGCTTCATCGACTGGCGCCTCAACGGCATGATTTCCCGGGAAATCAAACGGGGACGGATCAGCGGAGCTTTTGAGGAAAAAATCGTTATTCCATTTGCCGGCCGGATCAGTTCGGAAATCCTTTTGCTCTTTGGTCTGGGCCGTGTTGCCGAGGTCAATTACGATAGGATTTACAATGCGGCTTATACTGTCGCAGAAGCCGTTGACAAGATGGAAATGGACGGCTTCGCGCTGGAACTGTTCGGCGTGGGACGAGGAGGTCTCGTTACGGCCAATATCGTGGAGGCCCTGATCACCGGAATTTTTGATTTCCTGGCCGCGGATATTCAGAAACTCGAAAGAATGAAAACTTGCCTGGTGGCCCCGACGGCGAAGCTGGATAACATCGCTCTGGGCATCAAGCAATTCAAAAATCACGTCAACGATAAAGGCGCCGTCGATATCGGCGAGCTGGAAAGCATCCTGACCGGGGGGGGAATTACATGACGGTGGGGTGGTTTTGTTTTCGCAGCAAGTCGGCAAATTTATCGGGAGCCACAGGCCGGCTGAAGTAAAATCCCTGCATCTGGTCGCAGATTTGTTCCTGCAGGAAAGTCGCCTGCTCTTGGGTTTCCACGCCTTCGGCGACCACCGTCAGATGCAGGGTCTTGCCCATGGTGATAATCGCTTCCGTGATGGCTTTGTTTTCATTGTCTTGAGGGATGTTGCGGATAAAGGATCGGTCCACCTTCAGTGTGTCGATGGGAAAGTATTTCAGTTGCGCCAGAGAGGAATAGCCGGTTCCGAAATCATCAATGGCGAGCCGCACACCGATTTCCTTGATCTTTTTGAGGACTTCAATAAAACGGGATGGATTGTTCATAATCATGCTTTCCGTGATTTCCAGCTCGCAGAGATACGGCGGAAGGCCGGATTCATTCAGCGCGGTTCTGATGTCTTCAATCAGATGATCATCCATCAATTGTTTGAGTGACAGGTTGATTGAGACGCAAACCGGCGGCAATCCCTGCTTCTGCCACTGCGCGTTCTGTCTGCAGGCCGTTTTCAGCACCCATCTGCCGATGGGAACAATCAGACCCGTTTCCTCGGCGATGGGAATAAACTGCGTGGGCGTGATCTGGCCGAGGCGGGGATTGATCCAGCGCAGCAAGGCCTCGACGCCGGTGATCAATCCCGTTTTGAAATCCAGTTTCGCCTGGTAATTCAAAAATAATTCATTGCGCTCCAGCGCGCGGCGCAGGTTGGTTTCGATGGACAGCCTCTCACTGGCGATGGTCTGAATGTTTTTGGAATAAAATTGATAATTGTTTTTTCCCTCTTCCTTGGCGAAGTACATGGCAATGTCGGCGTTTTTGATCAGGGTTTGATCATCCTGTCCGTCTTTGGGGTAGAGGCTGATGCCGACACTGGCCGTCACGCGGCATTCCTCGCCCATCAGAACTATCGGCCTGATGACGGTGGCCAGAATTTTGTGGGCGAGCGACTCCACCTGGCTCAAGTCATGCACGTCTTCCATCATGATGACGAACTCATCCCCGCCCATTCGGCTGACAATATCCGCGGTCCGCAACGTGTTTTTGAACCGCGCAGCCATTTCCTTGAGCAGTTCATCGCCCGCTTCGTGGCCCAGGGAGTCGTTGATCGTTTTGAAGCGGTCGAGGTCGATGAACAAAACCGCCAGCTGTTTTTTGTGACGATGAGCCGATTGAATGGAGTGGCTGAGCAACTGGCTGAACATCGTGCGATTGGGCAAGCCGGTCAGGGAATCATGAGTGGCCAGATAGTTTAACTTTTCTTCTATTCTTTTTCTTTCCGTGATGTCCCGGATGATGCCCTTGAACCCGATCGGTTTGCCTTCGGCGTTTTTCTTCAGAAGGACGGACGCTTCGATGTAGCGGTTGGATCCGTCCCGCTGAATGATTTGCCAATCAAATCCTTCCGTCGGCTGACCGGTTTTGTATACTTTATGGAAGGCGTTGAAAACTTTCCGCGACATCTCCTCGCTGGAGAACTGCTTGTAGTTTGCACCCAGCAATTCTTCTTTGGGGCAGTCGGCAATCCGACACATCGAGTCGTTGAAAAAAGTGAAATTGCCGGCCAGATCCACCTCGAAATAGCCTTCTTGAATGCTTTCCAGAATGGACCGGTATTTTTCCTCGCTTTGCCGAAGCTCGTCTTCCATCCGTTTGCGTTCGGTAATGTCCATGAAACTGCCCAGCGTTGCGCGTTCGCCGTTATATTCTATGGAGGTAATGGTTTCCAGCGCCCACATCACCTGATTGTCTTTGCGGATAAACCTGTATTCGTAGGGCTCGAAGCTTTCTCTTTTGAGGCATCGGATGGCCTTGTACCTGACCTTTTCTCTATCCTCAGGATGAATGTGTTCCAAAGAATTTTTGCCGACGAGGTCTCTATCGCTGTAGCCGGTTAGTTTCTGATAAAGATCGCTTACATAGACAAACGCGCCATGTTGGACGATGTATATGCCCACGCCGGCGTTGGCGATAATTTCATTTGCCAAAAGAGAGATGTGGTTGTTCTCAATGGTATTCTTTGATTGATGGTCCGTATCGCCATTTTTTTCATTCATCTTCGTTTTCCCAAAGCACTTATTTGCAGCCCATGGATATTTATTATCTAATTATTATAAATTATTCAATAGGTTAATGCAATTTATATGCCTTGGATAACGGGATTTTTCTCAAAGGTTGCAGACAAATTAAACTATTGAAAATAAATAATAATATTTTATTTTTTTCTTTTTTCCAACAGACGAAAAAAGTCTTCTTTTAAAAATAAATGGCGATTTTCAACAGGAAGCGGTTATTTGCCCCTGTAAATGTTGTTTTAATTTAAAAAAAAACTTCCTTTAGGTAAAAAAAAATTGACTTTATTTTAAAATGAATATAATTTTTATCGACATTTGACTATTGGTCATATTTTTGATTGCGGAAAATATTTTTTATACAGTAAAAAGAAGCCATAAAAATTTAAAAAAATTTTATGAAAGGAGAATAAGTTCATGAACGTCAGCCGAAGAGGTTTCTTGAAGATTTCCGGCGCTGTGGCGGCGGTCAGCGGCTTGGGTATCAGTCTCAGGCCGATATCCGCGCACGCCAAAGAGCTGAAAATCCAGTACGCCAAAGAAACCACCACAGTTTGCCCTTATTGTTCGGTGGGATGCAGCATCATCGTGGCCACGCGCGACGGTAAGGTCATCAACACGGAAGGGGATCCGGACAGCCCCATCAACCGTGGCGCTCTTTGCAGCAAAGGTGGTTCGATTTACCAGATGGCCGTCAACGAGAACCGTCTGACCAAACCTCTCTACCGTGCTCCTTTTGCGAAAGAATGGAAAGAGGTGGAATGGGAATGGGCTCTCGAGAAGATTGCCGAAAACATCAAAAAGAGCCGGGACGCGAGTTTCAAAAAAGTCAATGCCAAAGGCGAGGTTGTCAACCGGACGGAAGGGATCGCCTCTGTCGGCTCGGCGGCCATGGATTTGGAAGAATGTTTTACATACCAAAAATTCTTAAGGGGGTTGGGCCTGGTTTACATTGAACATCAGGCCCGTATCTGACACAGCCCGACTGTACCGGCTCTGGCAGAGTCGTTCGGACGCGGCGCAATGACGAATCACTGGATCGATTTTAAAAACAGTGATGTCTTCTTAATCATGGGAAGCAATCCCGCTTCCAATCATCCCGTATCCTGGAAATGGATTCAGGAAGCGGTGGAAAAACGCGGTGCGAAAATCATCTGCGTTGATCCGCGCTTCACGCAGTCAGCGGCCAAGGCGCATGTTTACGCTCCGCTTCGCTCAGGAACGGACATCGCTTTCCTCGGCGGGATGATCAAGTATATTCTCGACAATAAACTTTACTTTGCCGAATATGTCAAAAACTACACCAACGCGTCTTTTCTGGTGAATCCGACCTTCAAGCTTCCAGGCGAAAACGGCGGTGTGTTTTCCGGTTTGAAGGACGGCAAATACGAGAAAGACACGTGGTCTTATCAGACCGATGCCGATGGCGTGATTAAAAAAGATCCTACGTTGTCCGATCCCCATTGCGTTTTTCAGCTTCTAAAGAAACACTATTCACGTTACACTTTAGACGTTGTTTCCAAGATCACGGGAACACCCAAAGACAAGCTGATTGAAGTTTACAAGCTTTACGCTTCAACCGGCAAGCCCAACCGGGCGGGGGTGGACCTCTACGCGATGGGCTGGACGCAGCACACGGTCGGTACGCAGAATATCCGCACCATGTGCATCATCCAGCTGCTTCTGGGGAACATGGGCATCGCGGGCGGCGGTGTCGCAGCCATGCGCGGGGAGTCCAACGTTCAGGGTTCCACCGACCACGGTTTGCTTTTCCACATCTGGCCGGGTTATCTGGGAGTGCCGACGGCTTCCCTGAAGGATCTGGCAACCTACAACGAAAAACAGACGCCAAAAACAAAGGAGGCAAATTCGCTCAACTGGTGGAAGAACAAACCCAAGTACGTCGCCAGTTTCCTGCGTTCCATGTACGGGACAAACCTGACGCTTGATGAAGCCTATAACGTATTACCCAAAATCGACGACGGTGCGAATTACTCTTGGTTGATGATTTTCGACCAGATGTACAAAGGAAAATTCACCGGCTTCTTCGCGTGGGGCATGAATCCGGCCTGTTCGGGGGCGCATTCCAATAAGGTGCGTCAGGCACTGACGAAACTCGACTGGCTGGTCAATGTTAACCTGTTCGACAACGAAACCGGTTCTTTCTGGTGCGGACCGGGGATGGATCCCGCCAAGATCAAGACGGAAGTTTTCATGCTTCCCTGCGCCGCTTCCGTCGAGAAAGAAGGCAGTATCGCCAACAGCGGCCGATGGCAGCAGTGGCGTTATAAAGCCGTCAATCCTCCGGGAGAGGCCAAACCCGACGGCGACATCATGAGCGAACTTTTCTTCAAGGTCAGAAATCTGTATCTGAAGCACGGGGGGCCCAACGCGGCGGCCATCACGAAACTCACCTGGCCCTATGGCAAAATGGCAGGGAAAGAATTCCACTATGAACCGCGCAAAGTCGCCGCGGAAATCAACGGTTATTTCCTCGAAGACAAGAAAATTGAAAACCCGACCAAGAAGGGCGAATTCAAGGAATTCAAGAAGGGTGACCTCGTTCCGACTTTTGCCTGGTTGCAGGATGACGGATCAACTTCATCCGGCTGCTGGATCTATTGCGGTTCCGTGGACAAGGAAAAAGGAATCCTGCCCATGCGCCGCGGACAGGCCGATCCGACCGGATTGGGGCTTTATTCCGAATGGGCCTGGTGCTGGCCGCTCAACCGACGCATTATTTACAACGGCGCTTCGGTTGATTTAAACGGCAAGCCGTGGGATCCGTCCCGCGCGGTGATCACCTGGGATCCCAAGGAAGAAAAATGGAAAGGCGATGTGCCGGATGGCGCCGGCAATCCCGGCAAAGGACGTCCGCCATTCATCATGAAACCGGACGGCGTGGCCAGTCTTTATGGTCCGGGTCTGGCCGACGGTCCTTTCCCCGAACATTACGAACCGCTGGAATGCCCGGTGGAAAGAAACCTGCTGTCGCCGCAGAAACACAACCCGACCGTCAAGCGTTTCGACAAACCGGGCGTCGGATCCGATCTGGACAAATATTCCGGTGTTTCGAGCTGCGATCCGCGTTTCCCATTCATCTGCTCGACCTACCGCGTAAGCGAGCACTGGCAGACAGGCGTGCTCACCCGCTGGTGTCCGTGGCTGGCGGAAATGCAGCCGGGGATGTTTGTGGAAATGGGTGAAGATCTGGCCAAGATGCGGGGCATTAAAACCGGCGACAAATGCGTCGTCAGTTCCGCGCGCGGCGAGGTGGAAGCCACGGCGATCGTGACTCCGCGCTTCAAACCTTTCGAAATCGACGGCAATACAATTCATGAAGTCGGCATTCCCTGGCACTTCGGCTGGATTACCACCAAAAACCGGGATTATAAGAAAGGCGACAAGAAAGCGGAGGTCTTCACCACGGGTGATGCGGCCAATCTCCTGACGCCGACCATCGGTGACGCCAATACGATGATACCGGAGACGAAAGCGTTCATGGCAAATGTTGTGAAGAAGGGGGTGAAGTAAGATGACAGAGAAAATCAAATTATACGATGCTTCGAAATGTACGGCTTGCCGTGGATGTCAATTGGCTTGCAAACAGTGGAACGGCCTTCAGGCCGGCCAGACCGAGCATACCGGCACTTATCAGAATCCGCCTTCTTTGCAGCCGAACACGTTCATGATCATTCACTTCCAGGATTATGTCACGCCGGAAGGCAATGTCAAATGGCTGTTCCGCAAGGAAGCATGCATGCACTGCACCAATGCGGCCTGTGTTACGGTTTGCCCCAGCGGCGCTCTTTATTACAATAAAGAGTTTGGTACCGTGGGCATGGACCGTGAAAAATGCATCGGTTGCAAGGAGTGTACATCGGCCTGTCCGTTTGAAGTCCCCAAATACGACAAGAAGACGGAAAAGGTCTACAAGTGCGATATGTGCGAGAGCCGGATCAGCAACAATATGACACCGGCCTGCGTCAAGGCCTGTCCGACCGGCGCCCTGAAATGGTTGGATAAGGAAGAAGCCCTGAAAATCGCCGAGGCGCGCGTGCAGAAATTGGGCGGCGACGCCAATATCTACGGCGACAGGTTTGTCGGCGGAACGCACCTGATGTATGTTCTTCCCGAAAAGGCCGAGGTTTATGACGGCATCAAAAAAGATCCCAAGGTTCCGTTTTCCCTTACCGTGTGGAAGAGCTGGCTCAAACCGCTCAGTTTGTTGGCGGCAGGCGGCGTGGTCGGAGGATCGTTGCTCCATTACTTCATCCACGGGCCGCACAGACCCCACCCGGAACATTATGATCAAGAAACCAAGAAGCAGGGAGGTGCGTAAAGATGAAAAAGAAAATGGTAAAAGTGACATCAGCCTACGAGAGATTCGTCCACTGGATGTTGGCCATTTCCTGTCTGCTTCTGTGCTACACCGGACTGGGCATGATGTACAAGGAACTCAATGTCCTGGGCGTTCTGTTTGGCGGGCTGAAAGGACTGGCGACCGTTCATGACATCATGGCCGTTGTTTTTGCCGTCTCGCTGGTGCTGGCGATTTTGATGTGGTGGAAAGAAGCGGGTGTGTTTGTTTTCCCCGAGGATTGGGAATGGATTAAAGCCGCGGGCGGATATCTGTGGCATCTGGATCATGTTCCCGAGACCGGCAAATATAATCCCGGCCAGAAGGCGTTTTTCCTGACCGTGGCCATTTTTGGCCTGCTGATGGTCTGCACGGGATTCTTCATGTGGTATCCGGAAAAATTCCCCTTTGGGGCGAACTTGATGGATTGGATTTACGTGCTGCATGTGCTGGGATTCGTGGTGATCTTCGCGTTTTTCTTCGTTCACCTGTATCTGGGCACCATCGGCAATCCGGGTTCCGTGTCAGCAATGATCAGCGGAAAGATGGAGCTGCCTGTTTTGAGAATGCTCCACCCCAAATGGGTCAAGGAACTGGAACATGAGGGCAAACTGATTGTTACAGAAGAAGAAAAGTAAGCGTTTGGAAATAAAACATATTTCAAAGGCCTGAAGAAAAACTTCAGGCCTTTTTTATTTATTCAGAGGCTGGAAATTTATTTTCGAGCGGGACGGGCTTTGCAGATTTTTTTCAGCGCTTCTAGAGATGCGGCAATCTGTTCCTCTGTATTGAAGTAACTGAAACTGAATCGGACGGTTCCCATCGGATAGGTTCCAATCGTTTTGTGGGCGGCCGGCGCGCAATGCAAGCCGGAACGAGACATAATGCCAAACCTTTCATCCAGTTCCATGGCTAAGGTTGCGGGATCCCTCCCGGCGATATTGAAGGATACCGCTGGCGTCCGGTTCCGAGCTGATTTTTGTCCGTAAAGAATTATGCCGGGCAGATCGCGTGCTTCATCAATGAACTTCTGCGACAGCTTTTCTTCCCTGGCCTGGATGCCCTCGACACTCCGGGAAAGAACAAATTCAACGCCGGCCCGCAGACCGGCAATGCCAGCTGCATTGGGTGTTCCCGATTCATAGCGGTCGGGCATAAAATCCGGTTGAACTTCCAGTTCGGAGCGGCTGCCCGTTCCGCCCATACCCATCGGTTCGATTTTCTCTTCCAGACCTTCGCGGATATACAGACCACCGGTTCCCGAAGGGCCGAAAAGAGCTTTGTGGCCGGTGAAAGCCAGCAGGTCAATGTGCATGGCTTCGACATCAATCGGAGAGCAGCCGGCGGTTTGCGCCGCGTCCACGCAGAATACCAAACCACGCTCGCGGGCAAGTCGGCCGATATCGGCAATCGGCATGATGGTGCCGGTGACGTTGGAGGCATGGGTGATGAATATCGCTTTGGTGTTTTTTCGCACAGCCTTGCCGACATCATCGGGATCAATCCTTCCATCGCTGGTGCAGGGAACAACGGTGATATGGACGCCTCGCGCTTCCATGGCGCGCAGCGGCCGCATCACCGAATTGTGTTCCATGCCGGAGGTGAGTACATGATCGCCGGATTTCAGGAAGCCGAAGATGGCAATGTTCAATCCTTCGGTGGCGTTTTTGGTGAAGATGATCCTCAACGGATCGGCCGCATGGAACAGTCGCGCCAGCTTTTCCCTTGTTTCGTAGACCATGCGGGCCGCCTCTATGGATAGCCGGTGTCCGGAACGGCCGGGACTTCCGCCGATATTCTGCAGATAGTCCTGCATGGCGGCCAGTGTTTGCGGCGGTTTGGGCCAGGAAGTGGCGGCATTGTCAAAATAAATGATAGTCTGCTTCATTTCCAGAACCCCAAAAAGCGTTAGCCATCCAAAGGCCTGATTTTTTCTATGTCCACCTTGTCCGACAAAGCGGCTTCGATTTTCTTCCGCATCTCCGGTTCGAAGCGCAGACAGACGCCGCAATCCGAACTGATGTGTTTGGGGACGGGAATAATCTTGTGCGGAATGCCTTCTGCTTTGAGAATTTTTTCCGCCTTCAGAACGTAACTGACTGCCTTAAAAAGCATCACATAATGCTGCTTTTGACCACTCATGGAACAACCAACCGGCCTGCCTGGATCATCGCACCCGCGATGTCGTACATGTTTGACACGACCCCCACGCCCAGTTTTTCCTTGACGTTGAAATAATTCAGGCAGGTGCCACAGACCAGAATCTCGACGCCGGATTTCTCGATGGTCTTGAGATCTTCCAGCGTGTCCGAACCCTGAAGGGCCAGGTAAACACCCGTGTTGTAAAAAATCATCATGTCGGGTTTCTGTTTGGATTCCATAATTGTATGAATGAAGGAGCGGACCAGAACGGCGCCCAGTTCATCATTGCCCTTTCCCATTTTATTTCCGGAAAAGACAATCACAAAAGGACCGGCGGGCGCGGCCGTTGCGCCGCATGACAGCGCAGACGCCTCTTGGGAAGAAGACGCTTTTTCTTTGCGCTTCAATTTTATTTCGAACGTTGAGTCCCTTTTCTCTTCCACTTTAATATCGCAGCCTAGTTTGGTTCCCAGGCGTTTAACGTTTTCCAGCGCCGTTTCATTGTCCACCAGCACTTTGACCTTGTCGCTGGTTTCCAGCGCCTGCTTGGTCAAAACCACCGGCTGCGGGCAAGCCAGACCTCTTGCGTCCACTGTTTTTGTGTCTCCCATGGAAAGACCTCCTGTTCTTCTTTGGGGTCGTTTCATTCGAAAGAAACGACATCAACAATTTGCGTTCACTTTTTTCGGCACGGTTTCCAGCAGGGCTTCTATGCGGGTGCGAAGCCCTCCGACATCGCTTTGCGAAGAGTCCGTCTCTATTTTCATGACGGGGATCTTATGCTTGCCTTCCACATGACGTTTGACCTTAAACGATTCGACATTATAGGAATGACAGGCATGCAGAACGACATCGATCACTACATCTGGTTTATACTTTTCAATGATTTTGTCAAGTTCCGTCAACCGGCGCATGTTGGGCGTCATGCAGGAACAGGGAATTTGCAGGTATCTTCTGGAAATTGCGGCAAACGGATCATGGGTGTTGTCCTTGATGAAGCCTTTGTAGGCTTTCATGCCCGTGCAGGCGTCCAGATAAACAATGACGCCGCCCGCCTCTTCGATCACCCTGAACACTTTGGTGGCATTGCCCCCCACGGGACAGCCGGTGACCAGTACACGGGGAGAATGATTTTCGCCGTGATAAAAACCATCGGCAACGCGTTGTTTGAGTCGCGCAATGCAAAGCTTCAGTATCGGCAGCATGTCATCGGTCGTGGCGACCTGGCCCAGATACGTTAAATCGTATATTTCCTGCCAAGTTATGGGTGATGGCGCAAGCGCAGCGAACTCGAATATCTGATTGAACAGCTTGTTTTTCAGGTTCGTGTTTTTAATTTCTCGTTCGACGGCGTCCTCCGCGACCCGACAGTTGAATGTCGTCTCCAGAAATCCGGCAAGCCTGCGGATCATCGCCGTCCATTTGTCCCGGGCTTCCTTCTGATCCGGAAGCTGCGGCAAATCCATTACGTGTGTCGGCTTGATATCCGCGATGAATTCAAACATTTTTTTCTTGCCGTCGCAGGTTGTTTCGGCGATCACAGCCTCGGATATGGCGTAAAACGGACAGGTATCCGTTCTGATAAATCCGTAGCTCGATTTTATCAGCGGACAAAGATTGGCCGGCAGCACTTCTTCAGCCGCCGCTATGGTTTTATCGGCAAACGCGCACAGCACGGCGGGAACAATATCCGCTGCCCGAATAACTTCCATCGGCGCATACCCGCAATAGATCCCGACAACATGTTTCCCTTTTTCCCTTTTCGACTGGATATAATTCAAACACCTTTTCGCCGGCTCTCCGGCAAAGTCGTCATTCATGAGGGGCTCGAAGTTTTTTTTCACGTTGATTGCTTCCATCATTTTTTTATGATTCAGCGATATAAGATTCGGACTCATATATCCAATCAATAATCGTTATGGTTGGTTCTTCGTTATTCCTTTTATTCATTGGCGCGGGGCAAAGCTTGATGATAGGAAGACACTGCTTTTTGGAATGACGAATTCAATGATTAAAAGAGTATTGGATAACCTCAATGCACAATCGTCAACCAGCTTAAAAATTGGAAAACATTCAAGGAGAAATCACATGTCGGACTATACCAAAATGTGGACTGAACTTGGTCTTGATCTCAAGGCCCATGACGCGCTTTTATCAATTCTCGGCGGCGCCTATACGGACATTTTCCTTTCGCAGAAAAACAGGCCGGAAGGGATGAAGTATTTTGATTTTGTGATGAGCGAAGTGCACGGCCTGCGCATCAAGGAACTGATGGACGCGAAGGCTCAGGGCAGGAAAGTCATCGGTTCGTACTGTGTTTTCGTGCCGGAAGAACTGATTCTCGCGATCGATGGCGTCTCCGTCGGACTGTGCGCCGGCGCGGAATTCAATTTTGAGGGCGCGGAAACCCTGCTGCCGAGAAACACCTGCTCGCTCATCAAATCCGCATTCGGATTTAAATTGGGCAAGGTGTGTCCCTACCTGGAAGCCAGCGACGTCGTCGTGGGAGAAAATACCTGCGACGGCAAAAAGAAATCATATGAAATGCTGGCGCCGCTGGTCAAAGACCTCTACGTCATGGACATGCCCCAAATGAAATCCGAAGCAGGCAAAGCGCTGTTGAGAGATGAATACCGCAAGTTCATGGCCAAACTCGAAAAGGTCAGCGGGAAAAAAGTAACGGTTCAGTCGCTGCAAAAAGGGATTGATCTTGTAAACGCCAAACGAAAGGCCGTCAGAAGATTGGCCGAATTGCGCGCCGCGGATCCGGCGCCGATCTCGGGTCTGGACGCCCTGCTGATCAATCAGGTCTTCTTCTACGACGACCCGGTCCGCTTTACGGAGTCGGTCAATACACTCTGCGATGAATTGGAAGATCGGATCAAGAAGGGAAACGGTGTGTTCCCGAAAGGCGCGACGCGCCTTATTGTTTCCGGCTGCCCCATGGCCGTGCCCAATTGGAAGCTGCCGATGCTGATTGAATCAAGCAACGCGGTCATCGTCGGGGAAGAATCGTGCGTGGGGGAACGCGGCGCGCGCTGGATGACGGAAAGCAAAGGCAAGACGGTGGAGGACCTGCTGAACACAATCGTTGACAGATACTTCAACATTGACTGCGCGATTTTTACGCCCAATCCATCGCGCATCGAATACGTAAAAGAAATGGCGAAAAAACTCAAAGCGCAGGGCGTTGTTCATTACAGCCTGCAGTTTTGTCAGCCCTACATTATGGAAAGCGGCCCGGCTGGCAAAAATCTGGAGAGTGCCGGCATACCGACACTGCTTTTGGAAACCGATTATTCGCAGCAGGATGCTGGACAGCTCAAGACCAGGATTGAAGCGTTTATCGAACGCTTAAAGAATAAGTAATAATTACTATAAGGCGCATTGGTGAGTTCTGTCCGAATTCCGGGGTAATTTATCTTTTTGTCGGGTGACGTGGTTAAAAGGTGAACAGATATTTCAAAAAGACGGAAGTCGCAATGTGCCGTCAGCACGGTCATTAGCGGCGCATCCCCACATCTTGCGGCAGAATATTCTTGATACACAAGTGCCCGTTTCTTGTCCCGCCGACAACGAAAAGCAAATTCTTATCAAATTCTTGACAAAAATAAAGTTCCTATCCTATATACTTTGCCCGGTTTCTGGTTGAGAACAAACGTGGCGGTTGCTGACCGTTTTGCTGCACGGTTGCGCATAGCTCAAGGACTTACTGTGGATAAAGAATACAGACCCTATTATGTCAAAGCGGCAATGAATCGTGTGCACAAGCTCTACGCGCACCATTATCTGAAGCGACATTTCAAAAGTGTCGGCAGAGGAACGACGTTCACATATCCCTGGAATATTGAAGTCTTTGGTCCTTGCATCACCGTGGGAAACTACGTCAGCATCATCGCCTCCAAAGGAAAAAGAACCAGTATAACCTGCTGGCCTACGACCAAGGCAGGCGGAAGTATCAACATAGGAGATTACACCGTCATCGCCCATTGCGTGCGCATCTCCGCGGCCTTCAATATCGATATAGGCAAGAACTGCCTGATCGGCGCGTATAGCTTTATGACGGACTGCAATTGGCATGATATCGTCAATCGAATCTCTCCCGATGAGCCGCGGCCGATCAAACTGGAAGAAAACGTCTGGATCGGAGACAGCACCATCATTTGCAAAGGTGTCACCATCGGCAAGAACAGCGTGATTGGTGCCGGCTCGGTAGTGCGAACCGATATTCCCGCCAACTCGGTGGCGATGGGAAACCCGGCTCAGGTTGTCCGGGAACTCGATCCGGAAGCCAAGTACATAACACGGGAGAGCCATTTGACCAGCCAGCCGCCTGATTTCGTAAAAAATCTCAGAAAATTAGAAAAGGAATTGCTTCGGGGCAACACGCTTTTCGGTTGGTTGAGACAAATTCTCTAGAAAGGATGGGCCGCTTTTGATTCAGAATGTAGAATATGTTCTTTCAGTAGTACGTGATCTTCATTTTAGGACAAATTGAATCCTTTAGACCGTTTGTTCTGAGGCTCAAATTTTAATGATATTCTAATATGACAAGCGGGGCGCAATCAGATGGGTAAGTCGAATTATCTCACATGCGCGGTTATATGGAACTCTATAATGCCCTGCAGTTTGCTTTGAAGTTCGCAGCCGTGATTTTCCTAACCACCAATTCAGAAAAACTCGACTGAACAAAGGGAAAAATCTCAAAATATAAAATGTTATTCATTTCAGCCTGCATTTCAGCCCGTCGTACATTATGGAAAGCGCACCGCCGGACACATGAAAGATGCCTTTAGCCTCTAGGATGTGCCGGTGAACAATTTTTGATGAAATTGACAAAAATTTTATGAAAGGGCCGGAAATCGAATTGGCGTTTGTAGATTAAATAGAAATTTCTTTCCATGGTGAATCCCTGAATCGGAACTTCATAAAGTAATCCCTGAGCCAATTCGCGCGAAACGGCGTGGACGGAAATGGCCGAAATGCCCCAGCCGGAGATCACCGCTTCCTTGATGGCCTCGGAGCTTCCCAGTTCTCCGCAGATATTGAACTGATCCAGGCTGAAAGTTTTTGATTTTTTCAGATGGAATTCAAACAAATCTCTCGTTGCCGAGCCTTTTTCCCTGATTACAAAGGGCTCTTTGAGCAATTCCGGCATGGTCACGGATTTCTTTTTGCGCCAGACATGGTCTGCGGAAACGACAAGCACTAAGCGATCTTTCCACAGGGCTTCCGCCGTGAGTATTTTGTTCAGCGGTTTCTTGCCGATAACCCCCATTTCCACTTCATTATCCAGAACCATGTTCATCGCTTCTTCGCTGTCCGCTGTTTTGATGTAAATGTGAATACCTGCTTCTGTTTGGTTAAAATCGCTCAAGACGCGCGGGAGAATATAGGTGGCGGGAATCGTGCTTGCGCTCAGATAAATGTTCCCGCCGATTTCTTTTCGGAGAGCCAGAACTTTTTCCTTCGCTTCATTCCGAAGTCTGACTACGCGGCGCGCGTAATCATATAAAATTTTTCCCTCCGGCGTTAGCGTAATCCCCGCGCTGCTGCGATTGACCAATCGCGCGCCAACGAAATCTTCAGCGTTTTTTATATTTTTGGTCAGCGCCGGCTGGGTCAAAAGCATTCTCTTGGCGGCGCGGCTGAAGCTTCCCTCCTTCACCAGAGCGATAATGGCTTCGAGCTGCTGAATGGTGATGTACCTGAAACGATCGACAGTCATGGAAAATATATAGCATAATTTAAAGATTCATAAAAGTAATTTATAACCTTCATAAATAATAACTATTCCATGTTTTTATATGGTGCATGAAAAACGCGTGCCTTAACCGGAATGAATAACCGCCGCGTCAATATTACTTTTATGAATTGGATTTTTGGAATGTTTATTCCTACTATCCGACAGCAGAGTGGTTAAAAGATGTCATTCCCGCGCGGGCGGGAAACCTGCATTCGTGAAAGTATGCATGCTGATTTTTAGTCCTGACCGGCTTTGTCGGATGGTTCCGGCCGCGGGCTTCAACCCCGTCGAGAAAACCGTAAAACGTTTTCTTCAGTTCGATTCTGAAGCCGGTCTTGAATTTTGTTGTTTCGCCGGAATTGAAGTGTCTTGAGTTCGACTTAAAAAACGCCGCGTGGATTCTTATTCTGTTCTGAAAAAAATCATTCAATTTTTCTAAAAAAGTGGACTTTTCTGAGAACATGCGGGACGGTTATCAGAAGTAGGCGCCGCAATGAATAGAAAGCGTAAACCTCTCTCTTTCACTGCGGCGCGACTGAATTTGGGATGGACTGCACCCCCCAGATTGGACAAAATATGTTAGAGTAGTTGGCAGGAACCCTGGTCCCGGGAAACGGGAGAAAGGAACTTGCCATGAAACACCGCAGAGTATTTGCTGTTGAGCTCAAGCGCCAGATCATTGAAGAACTTCTGAGCGGAATGAGTACCCCAGCGCAACTGACACGCCGTTATGAGATTTCCTCCGGCCTTCTTTATCATTGGAAAGAGCAATATGCCAAAGGGCGGTTCAACAATGAACCCACCAAAGAAGCCGCCCTGGAAGACCGTGTTCGACAATTGGAACAACTGGTCGGCAAATTAACCCTGGAGAACGAGTTTTTAAAAACAGCCGTTCAGAGGGGCCTTTTGACACTGCCGAAGAAAAGCGACAGTTCATTATCGAACACCGTCACATCCTCAAAAGCACGGAAAGGAGGCGTAAACTCATGAACCTGCCCCGCAGCACCTATTATTATCAATCCAAGAACAAGGCCGTGAATGATTCG
>ERZ795047.636-NODE-636-length-42565-cov-5.439661_pt1 | contig 42565 bp, 32 predicted proteins | sample MGYA00375131_ERZ795047 | MGnify/ENA primary metagenome ERZ795047 (study PRJEB30176, sample SAMN05720228) | activated sludge metagenome | isolation source: Anaerobic digester | place: Japan | collected 2015-05-20 ... | reverse complement strand
CCGAGCCGGTGGACCTGCTGGTAATCGCCGCTCCGGCGGCCGCAATGCCGAAGGTGGTGGACGAAGTGGTCGCCAGCGGCAAGGTCGGCGCGGCGGTCATGATTCCTGGCGGCATGGGCGAAACCGAGGGTTCGGGTGATTTGCAGCGTCTGGTGGAAGAGGCAGTGGCGCGCGGGCGGGAGTTGCCCGACGGCGGGCCCGTATTTCTGGGGCCGAACTGCATGGGGATTCAATCGCGGCCGGGGCGCTACGATACGTTCTTCATTCCGCCCAAGAAGCTCGATACGCGCTGGAGCGCACCGGCGCGGCGCGTGGCCCTGATTTCGCAGAGCGGGGCGTTCATCATTTCGCGTTTGAGCAACATCGGCACGCTGGATCCGGCGCTGGCGCTGTCGTTGGGCAACCAGATCGACGTCACGCTGGCGGACCTGCTGGAGGCGGTCGGATCACGCGACGACATCGACGCGATCGGCGTCTATGCCGAGGGTTTCGCAAACCTGGGTGGGCTCGAATTCGTCCGCGCGGTCGCCAAAGCCAGGCGCGCGGGCAAGACAATCGTCTTCTACAAGGCCGGGCGGACTGCGTCGGGGCGGTCGGCGGCGGCCGGTCATACAGCCTCGCTGGCCGGTGACTACGAAGTCTGCACTGCGGCGGTGGAACAGGCCGGCGCGATAGTGACGGATACGTTCGCCGAGTTCCAGCAAGTGCTGGAGGTCGCGACTGCGCTGCACGACAAGCAGGTCGGCGGGCGGCGGGTCGGCGCGATCAGTAATGCCGGCTACGAAACCGTCGGGATGGCCGACAACATCACCGGCATGCGGTACCAGGTTGAGATGGCCACACTCTCCGCTGAGACGCAGAAGAAGCTGTCGGAGACGTTGGCGAAGTTCAAGCTGGATAAGCTGGTCAATGCGCGCAACCCGCTGGATGTCACCCCAATGGCGACAGACGAAGCGTACGAGCACTGTGTGCGTGCCATGCTCGAAGCGCCCGAAGTAGACGGCGTCGTCGCCTCTCTGGTGCCGCTGACGGCAATGATGCTTACCGCGGCCGACGAGATCACGAAGCCCGGCTCACTGGCCGAACGGCTGCCGAGGCTTTTCGCCGGAGCGTCCAAGCCGGTAGTAGTCAGCATCGATTCCGGCGAGCTGTTTGATCCGTTTGTGAAGGCGATTCGGGCGGCGGGCGTGCCGGTCTTCCGCTCGTGTGATCAGGCGCTGCGGTCGCTGGCGCGGTATCTGTGTTACCGGGCGCCGGCGGCGAGTGTGGGGCAGAATCAGGAGTAGCAAGACCGCGGCTGCTGGGTCCGGGGGACCTGCTGCGCGTGCGATGAACCACCCAGTGTACGGGCGCGCCCGGGCAAGGGTAGTGGCACGGCGAGACCTCGGCACTGCTTGAAGCTGCGCTTCATGCAGTGGCATACAGGACTCCGTTTGACAGGGCGGTTGCACATCATTTGACAGCTGGGGCAAGTGCTGGGAATGTCCGATCCTCCGGTCGTTCCGGCCGGCGCTATCCCGGACGGCTTGATTCCGCATACGTTCTACACCTTCCAAGTGGTCTACCTACCGGACCTGACGCAGAAGTATGGGCTGGAGATACACAACGGCCCGGGCGAGTTTCGCGCGACTATGAACCTCGTGAACGGCTGGATGCACACGGGCGCCGGGCCGATCTACATGCGCGATAGCACCACTGCCGCGAACACCGTGGCGACCGGCATGGCCGTGGGCAACGTTATTGATGCACTGGCCGGCTTGGGTTTCGCAGGCGCGGGGCCCATTGCTCCCACCTCGTCCGCGGCGGCGCTGGCCAACATCGTCCCGGGCCTCGCGGAAGTGCGGCCCGGCACACAACTTCAGGGCAGCGGCGGCACGCCCGAGATGCACCGCATTCCCGGCTACGCTGAACTCTACATCTACGAGCCAACGCTGGTCGAGATGTGGATAAACGGCTGCAAGACCAAACGCGTCGAATGGGCATTGGTGGGCGGCGGCCCGATTCAAATGGATCGCGACTGGCTGGCGATTTCCGGTGACGTTCCGCCGCAGACCGCGGAAAACGCGCCGAATTCCGAAGGGCGCTTGGAGCAATTGCGGCGACAGATTGATGGGGAGCTGCCGGGCCTTCTGAAGGCCCAGAACTTTATGCTCGCCGACGGGCGGCCGGCCGAGAAGACGGTCCGGGTCGAGCGAGAGCCCGGCACCCAGATCATGAAGATCCGACTCAATGGTAAACTATCGGAGAACACGCAGGAACAGCTTAAGCAAGTGCTGCGCGAGCGGTTCGGCCCGGATCTCGGCTTTGCTTTTCTAGACTAGCCGCATGGCATCCCGGCGAAATGCGACGGCGCTGTTGCAGCACTACGGCCCGCGTCTGTTGCGCTTCCCTAACGTCGTGGCCGTCGCGATTGGCAAGAAGCAGACGAAGGGCCGTACCCGCAAGACAGGCTGGTGCATTCGCGTCCACGTCACGACCAAGACTTCTCGCCCGAAAAAGCGTGTCCCGCCAGTCCTCGGCCCTCCGCGCGGCCGCGCGCACCTGGGATCGATCGAAACCGACGTCATCGAGACCGGCCGCGCCGTCCTGCAGGGCCAGGTACGGCCGGGTTTTCCGATGCGGATCAAAGTGCGCGCCGTGGTCGGCTGCCTGCTGCGCGACCACCTGCAACAGGACTACATTCTCACAGCTGGCCACGTGGTCGATTTCCGGCTCGTCGTTGACGAACGCCGCAATGGCAATCTCAAGTTCGGCGCGCAGCCGCACGCTTACGTCACGACGCCGGATGGCGTGGAATCGCTGGCCGGTCCGTGCGTGCGATGCTCCGGGCGACCGCCGCTGGACCTGGCGCTGGTACTGCTGACCGTCGGCCGCGCGGTCCCCATCGCGCAAATCTTTGGGGTTCGCGATCTTCGCCAGAACCCGCTTAGGCCGGTTGAATCCATCCGGGTCCTGCGCGCCCGCGGGGCCTTCACAACCTGGTTTCACGAGGGTGCGGACGCCGATGGAATGGTGACGTTTGAATATCCACGGCCGACGGGCACCGGGACGATTGCTGTTACGTATCGGGAAATCGTCTTCTACCCGCGCTCAGGAGATGGCGGAACGCTGACGCGAGGAGACAGCGGTTCGGCCGTCGTCGATTCCGACAATCGCCTGCTGGGCATTCACATCGGCGCAAGCACTCGCAGACAGGGCGCTGATACTCACCTGCTCGGCTATGCGCTTCCGACGCACGTTGCGGCCCGCTGGGCGTCGGGTTTCTCGTTGCTCACTCCAGCCGGTCCCGTCGCCTGGCAGTAGGAGAGGTCCCGTCTCGGCATTACCGCCCAGTCATGCGCGGCCGGTGGACCGGCACCCTGGATTTCGCCGAAAGGCTTATCGTGAGGGCTTTCGGTCCATTTGGCGCGCTATGATAAGGTTGAATTTCAGATGCAACCCCTCAGCATCGCATGGCAAGTCGCATTTCAGCAGTGAAAGGAACCACATGCGCCTGCTAAGCCCTGCGTTCGCGGAGCGTGACCCGATACCGAAAAAGTACACCCAAGATGGGGCAAACATTTCGCCGCCGTTGGTCGCGGTTGACTTGCCGCGAGGCGTTCGCGAATATGCCCTGGTAATGGACGATCTCGGTTCGCCGCAGCGCCAGCCACGCGTGCACTGGGTGATCTACAAGATTCCCCCTGAGGTGCACGAATTGCCGGAGAACATCGCCCGGCGAGAAGTGCCCCCACGGCCTGTGGGCGCGCGGCAAGGTTTGAACTCCTGGCGGCATAACGTCGGCTATCGCGGCCCGGCTCCGCCTTCCGGTGACGGCGTGCACCACTACATGTTTACGCTATTCGCGCTGGACGCGCCGGTGCAGTTGGCCTCAGGTGTCAGCAAAGGCGCCCTGTTGAATGCAATCCGCGGCCACGTGCTTGCGCAAGCAAGCCTTATCGGAACTTATAAACGCTAGCCTGCGACCGAGGCCGCATTAAGGAGAACGGTTCGGTGTCTTGCAGTCGCCCGGCTGAGAATTTGGTCGAACTGCCTTCGGCATCGAGCGATACAATAAATGCGGAACGGTCAGGTTGGAGGAAGCCCGTGCAAACTCAAATCGTGATACGCAACGCCGAGCAGAGCAATGGTCTGCGCGCCTTCGCCGAAGAGAAGTTCGCGGAAGCGCTGGCGCGCTTCGAACAGAACGTGATGACGGCGGTCATGCGGCTCGAGGACATTACCGGGCCGGACAAGGAAACGGGGCGTGACAAGCTCTGCAGCCTGCATGTGAAGCTCCGTACGGGCGATATCGTCATCAAGCAAGAGCACACCGACTTTCGCGCCGCGATCGACGTGGCGTTGGACCGCTTGAAAGTCCAACTTGGCCGCGAAATCGGGCGCGCCAAACGCGGCATCGCGGAAGGCTGAAGCCGCAATTGAGGCCGAAGCCGGGATCACTGGGTGGCCCGGTTCGAATCCGGTACCATTGCAAGCATGAGTGGCCCGGCTGACGGCCCGCTGTTGAGCGTAAAAGATTTGCGGACCTACCTGCCTGCCCGGCACGGTGCGGGGCGCGGAAAGTCGTCTCGTGACCGAAACGGCTCCGGTGACGCGGCGGACGTGATCCGGGCCGTCGATGGCGTGTCTTTCACTCTCGATCGTGGCCAAACGCTCGGGCTGGTGGGGGAGAGCGGCTGCGGCAAAACGACGTTAGCGCGCACTATCCTGCGGCTGATTCCCGCCACGAGCGGACAGGTGCATTTCGATGGGCGCGACGTGCTGGCGCTGCGCGGGGCGGCCCTGCGGGCGATGCGCCGCGACATGCAGATCATTTTCCAAGATCCGCTCGGCAGCCTTAATCCTCGCTTGCGCGTCGAGAGCATCGTCGGCGAGGCGCTTACTGTACATGGCCTGGTGCGCAGTGCCGCCGAGCGGCGCGAGCGTGTAGCCGAGTTATTGCGGCGCGTAGGGTTGTCGCCGGATGCTTTATGGCGCTACCCGCACGAATTTTCCGGCGGGCAGCGGCAGCGCATCGGCATCGCTCGGGCGCTGGCGCTGCGGCCCAAGCTGATCATCTGCGACGAGCCGGTTTCGGCGCTGGATGTGTCAATCCAGTCGCAGATTTTGAACCTGCTCAACGAGCTGCAGGCGGAATTTGGCCTGAGTTACTTACTGATCGCGCACAACCTGGCCGTCGTGCGGCATGCCAGCGACCGCGTGGCGGTCATGTACAAGGGGCGGATCGTCGAGCTCGCTCCGACGGACGAGCTGTTCGACAACCCGCAGCACCCTTACACGCGCACTCTGCTGGCGGCTGTGCCGCGCGAGGCATGGGGCTCGGCCGTGCAGATGTGAACCTGGTGGGGTTGCCCTCGCCGGGCTCGCATCAGCGTGTCCAGGCTCGGACCGCGGCAAAGTCCCCGCCGGTCGTAACCCATTCGTAGATGCGCGCGTAGGCCCGGTACGCCTGCTCGCGTGCAAAGCTCTGGCGGAGAATTTCCGGCAGCGTGGGCGGCTCAGGATTTGCCGCGGTGGCGAGCAGGGCGGCAGACAGTGCGTCCACGAACTGCGTATTTGCGGCGCGGACCGAGTTGTAGAAACGATACTCGTCGATTGTGCCGAGTGAGCCGTACGGGACGGGAAGCAGGCGGCCGCCGGTGCGCGTGAGCAATTCGCGGGCCGCGCCGGCGTCCGTGGCGATGATCGGCAAACCGGCGTATAGCGCTTCGGCCAGGGCCAGGCTCCAGCCCTCGATGAACGAAGGCAGGACGAACGCGTCGGCCAGGTAGTAGAACTTCTGCGGCCGATCGTGATAGCCGAGGAAGGTGACTGCGGGCCCCACGCCGAGCCGGTCGATTTCCCGGCGCACGAGTTGGGCGTAGTCGGTTTCATTCGGGCTGCTTTGGGCCTGGCCGAGCAAAGCGAGCCGCAAACGTGGATTTTTGCGGAGGGCCGCCGCGAGCGCCCGCACCAGGAAGAGTTGTGCTTTGACTTCGCCGAGCGAAGCGGTGCAAAGAAAGACGAATTCCTCGGGCGCGAAACCCAGGGCGGTCCGCTCGGCGGCGCGATCCAGGCCGGAGCGGGCGGCGTCGAGGGCCTGAGTATCCACACCGTTCGTGACGACTGCCATTTTGCCCGGCGGCAATCCAAGGCGGAGGTCAGAATACGCGGCGACGGCGTTCGAGACGCAGGTATAGCCGGTAGTGTGGGCATCGGCGGCGCGATATTCGGCGATCTGCTGAGGCGAAAGCCAGACATAGGTATTGTGTATTGTCTGCATGAATGGAATACCCAAGTCCGCCGCCGTGCTCGCGCCAAAAAGGGAATAGTGTGCGTTGACGAGGTCGATGCCTTCTTGCCGAAGCAAGTCGCGGTAGGCGCTTTCGCGAGCAGCACTTTCAGCGTCCAGGCGCAACACGCGCAGGCCGCGCTGCCGAGCTTTGGCTGCAGCCGGTCCCGCTCGACCCAGCACGAGGAGTGCCGGTTCGAAGCGCTGCGGATCAAGCGTCGCGGCGACATCCAGCACCACGTGTTCGAGACCGCCCTGGAGGAAATCTTCGACCTGCAACAGCACGCGAGTTCTTCGGCCGGTCGGCAGATATGCGCGCGGCAACTCGCGCCGGGCGTCCGCTTTCGAGATTGTCTTATTGGTGAACAGGTGGTTATTGGCGTAAGCCAGAGCCAGATCGACCAGCGCCGGCCCCGGTGCAGCGCGAAACGCCGCGCGCGTGAGCAGGCCCAGCCGCGCCAACGTCGTTTTGTCGTCCGCGAAGCAAACGTCCGCCAGCGACTGTATTTCGACCGCGACGTCGTAAGGGTTCGGCTCTGGCCCGGCGAACCAGGCCGCGATGCAGAGGTCCGGCGAGCGCGGGTGGTTGGACAAACTGGGCAGAGCATCAGCGCGGACGAGAATCAGGGTTTTGCCGCCGTAGTCCGCAGGAGGCTCGCTGCCCAGACGCTGCAGCTTGCAGCGCGCCGGGGTCAAAGTGCTCAGCCACGCTGCCGTTGCTTCATCAACGAGGATGGTCCACCCTTGGCGGTAGTAGCCGGTGCGGCCGGCTTCGTAGGTCATCAGACGCGCGGCATGATCGTGAATTTTGTGCTCCGCCGCGCGCGCGTTCAGCGTGTTATCGTGGACGCGGTAGCGGTATAGAAGCTCGTCCGTGCCCAGGTGGCAGACGGGGAACAAGCTGTTCATCCGCATCCAGTAGTCGTAGTCTTCGACGCCTTGCCAGGGGAGATAATCGCCCAACAGGCGGCCCACCCAGCCGCGGTAGAGGAACGAAGCGCCGATAAAATTATCCTGAACGACGTTCAGGTTGGCCGTGTTGCGCGGCAGGTGAATTTCGGGCGCGTCGGGACTGCGCCGGTTCTGCGGCCGAAACGCGGGGTCACGCAAAGGCTGCCCGCGGTCATCTATCGCGAGATAGTCGCTGTAGACCATGGCGGCTTCGGGGTGGGCGCGCAGGAAGCCGACCAGCTTTTCGAGCTGGGTAGGTTCCATCAGGTTGTCCGCCGAGGTCCAGGTCCAAAACTCCCCGCGCGCGAAGTCGAAGCCGTTGCTGAGCGCTTTGGGCAGCTTCTGGTTGGGCTGCGTGAGCAGGCGGATGCGCGGCTCGCGCAGGTAGGGCTCCAAGGCCGCGGTCACGTCGTCGGCGGACCCGTCATCGACCACGATCAGTTCCCAGTTCGTGTAGGTTTGCTTCAGGACGCTGTCGATGGACTCGCGCAGCAGGCCAGCTTGGTTGTAGACGGGTAGAACTATGCTGACGAGGCCGGGCGCCTGGCCGGGAAATGCCGGGTCTGTGCCCGGACCAGTCGTAAGGGCCACGGACGCGAGCGGCTTGTGCCGGTAGAGCAGCCGCCGGCCCGCCAGCCGCAGCTTGCGGCCCAGGGCGCGCGTCAGCGCGGAGGGGCCTTGCTGCGCGTGAAAGACGAAGCGGCGCTGGTTGTGAAGCAGCCAGCGCGCCAGTCTTTCGCGCCGGCTGCCGCGCGGGAAAGCGGCATATCGCAGGCGCTGGGCGGCGGAGGCGTCGGAGTTCTTGCCTTTCGAATTCATGGCTCGCGTTGGGCGACACTGTACCCGATCTGTGCGGCGGGTGCCCCGGCTCCGTCACTTGCGGCGCAGAAACGTGCCTGCCCTCCCTTTTCAACGAGAGCCGGCGGCACGATCATGAAAGCCGTCTCGCCGGTTACGGCTCGAAACGTCAAAGGGAGAACTTATGACCGCCAAGGACGTTATCAAGAACACGTTGGATTTTTGCCGCATGGTCACGGTCGAGTACCTGAAGGACTTCGCCGATGCGGACTTGCTGGTTCGACCGGTGCCGGCGGCGAATCACACCGCCTGGCAGTTGGGGCACCTGATCACCTCGGAACATGAGATGATCTCAGCCCTGGGGCACAAAATGCCCGAGCTGCCCGCTGGTTTTGTAGAGCGGTACACGCGAGAAAGCGCCAGGTCGGACCAGCCGGCGGAGTTCGCGACCAAGCAGGAGTACCTTGATCTTCTTGAGAAGGTCCGGGCCGGCACGCTGGCCGCACTGAACGCGACGCCCGAGGCTGACTTGGAGAAACCCGCGCCGGAGTCGATGCGGGCCTACGCCCCGACGGTGTCGGCGGTCTTCCTGATCACCGGCACACACGAGCTGATGCATGCCGGTCAGTTTGTGACGGTGCGGCGAAAGCTGGGCAAGCCGGTGCTGTTCTAACCGCAACGATTTGCGGACAAAAACACCCGCGAATTCCGGGGCGATACGCCCGCGTTCTGCCCCTTCCCGCCAGCGCTCTGGCTTGACGCTTCGGCCGGTGCGCCGTTACCTTCCGGCTTTCACGTTTGAGGCGTGAGAGTGGGAGTCCAAGCGTGCCCTACGACTCGATTGTGTGCGTAAAACAGGTGCCCGACACGGCCAATATCACCGGCGAGGCGATGCGCCCTGATGGGACGGTCAACCGGGCGGCCCTGCCCACGGTGTTCAACCCGGACGACTTGCACGCCCTGGAAATGGCCCTGGCGGTGCGCGAGGCGCATGGCGGAACCGTGACCGTGCTCACCATGGGCCCGCCCAAGGCCGGCGAGGTGTTGCGCGAGGCCGTGTACCGCGGCGCCGACCGCGCCATCCTGCTGACCGACCGCCGGGCCGCGGCCAGCGATACGCTTGCCACCAGCTACATTCTCAGCATGGCCGTCCGCAAAATCGGCCGCTATGACTTCGTTTTCTGCGGCCGGCAGGCGATCGACGGCGATACGGCCCAAGTCGGCCCGCAGACGGCGGAAAAGCTGGGCATCCCGCAGGTGACTTATCTCGAACAAGTGGTGGACCTGCACGAGAACATCGCCCGCCTGCGGCGCAACGTCGGCAGCGGCTGGGAGATCGTCGAGGTCCGGCTGCCGGTGCTGGTGACCGTGCTGGATACAGCCGGCCTGGTTCGGCCGCCGGCCGCCAAGCGCGTGCTCAAGTACAAGCGGGCCCGTACGCCAAGCGAGTTGTTGATCGAAGTGTCGCGTGAGAACCCCGATTTCAGCGACCAGCAAAAGGAAGCCGAGGCTCTGCGGCGGGCCGAGTCGCTCCGCTGCCGCGGGCTGATGCTTGAGGAATGGAATCTGGATGACATCGGGGCGGACTTGGCCTGGTGCGGTCTGAGCGGCTCGCCGACCAAGGTCCACCGCGTGCAGTCGATCGTGCTGACGAAGCAGGGCTACACAGAAATTCCACCGACCGACGACGGCATTCGCGGCCTGATCCGCGAACTGGTCATTGACCACACGCTAGGATGAGAATTAACCACAAGACACAAAGGCACAGAGAAGAATTAAGGTGAAAAGTTGTATCTATGTCTTCTCTGTAGCTCTGTGCCGCTGTGGTTGTTTTTAGTTTGAGGAAAGCATGATCCCGGTGAACCGCAGTGGCGAGGTGTGGGTTTTTGCCGAGCAGGAAGAGGGCAGTCTGCATGACATCGCCCTTGAACTGTGCGGCAAGGCGCGGCAATTGGCCGACCAGCTTGGCGTCAAGATGGCGGCCGTGCTGTCCGGCTGGAATGTGCGCGAGCTTTCGCAGCGGCTGTTCGCGCACGGGGCCGATCGCGTGTACCTGGTCGAGGACCGGCGGCTGGAGCACTACCAGACGCAGCCATACGCCAAGATCCTCTGTACGCTGATAGACAAGCACCGCCCGCAGATTGTGATTTACGGGGCGACGCCGCTGGGGCGTGATTTGGCGCCGCGCATCGCCTCGGCCATGAAGGCCGGCTTAACGGCTGACTGCACCGCGCTGGAAATCAGCGACGTGACCGATCCCAAGACGCAGCAGGTGCACAAGAACCTGTTGCTCCAAATCCGCCCGGCCTTCGGCGGCAACATCATCGCCACGATTGTCAACTGGGACCGCTGGCCGCAAATGGCGACCGTGCGCGAGGGCGTCATGCCCATGCTCGAGCCGGACATGCAACGCACGGGCGAAATTTTAGAAGAGCAAGTTGCCCTGACTGACGCGGACTTTCCGCTGCGCCTGGTCGAACGCCATCGCGAACCGCGCAAGGTCAACCTTAAAGGGGCGCGAACCATCGTGGCCGGCGGTGGCGGTGTGGGCAGCAAGGCCAACTTCCGCATCATTCACGAATTGGCCGGCGCCATTGGCGGGGCGGTCGGCGCCTCGCGCGCTGCGGTGGATGGTGGCTACATCGGCAAGGAGCACCAGGTCGGCCAGACCGGCACCACGGTGCGCCCGGCTCTCTATATCGCCTGCGGGATCAGCGGGGCGGTGCAACACCGGGCCGGTATGGAAGAATCCGCCAAGATCGTCGCTATCAACTGGGACAAGGAAGCCCCCATCTTCGGCGTCGCCCACTATGGCATTGTCGGCGACCTGAACGAGGTTATTCCCAAGATGATCAAGGCGCTGAAGGAGCGTCCGAAGGAATAAGGCAAGCCGGGGCCGTCCCGGAGGTATGCAGCGTGGCCTCGCCAAATGGGACGGATAAAAACGCGCGATCGCCTTTCCTGGTCGGCGAGCACTGGTCGGCAAAGAACGACGTGACGCTGTTTGCGGGGGATTGCCGGGAACTGCTGGCGAGGCTGCCGGCGCGATCGGTTCAGCTCGTCGTCACGTCGCCGCCGTACAACATTGGCAAGACATATGAGCGGCGGGTCTCACTGCCCGACTACCTGCAGCGCGAACGCGAAGTGATCAATCTGTGCGCCGACAAGCTGCGGGCGGGCGGCAGCATCTGTTGGCAGATTGGAAACCACGTCGCCGAGGGCGAGATTTTCCCGCTCGATACACTACTGTATCCGTATTTCAAGGAGCGCGGGCTGCATTTGCGGAACCGGATCATCTGGCATTTCGAGCACGGTCTGCATTGTTCGCGGCGGTTCTCCGGGCGGTACGAGACAATTCTGTGGTTCACGAAAGACGATGCCGCGGGACAGTACTACTTCGATTTGGATCCGGTGCGCGTTCCGCAGAAATACCCCGGCAAACGCCACTTCAAAGGACCGCACAAGGGCGAGTACTCGGCGAACCCGCTTGGTAAAAATCCGGGCGATGTGTGGATTATCCCGAACGTCAAACACAACCACCCGGAAAAGACGGTTCACCCCTGTCAATTTCCCGTTGAGCTCGTCGAGCGCCTGGTGCTGGCGCTTACCCGCCGCGGGGATTTGGTCCTCGATCCCTACATGGGCGTTGGAACAACACCGGCGGCGGCCGTCGTTCATGGACGGCGCGCCGCCGGTGCTGAAATCGTGCCTGAGTATGTGAAGATCGCCCGCGAGCGGGTCGCGCAGGCGGTCAGCGGTACGCTGCCCGCCCGGCCTCGTTCTCGTCCGGTCTACGTGCCGTCGCCTAATTCGCCACTGGTGAAGCGGTCATAAGTGGCCGACGACTCGCCGGCTGTTTGCGCCGCAGCGGTTAGGCTGCGTGAGCCGGAGGGCCGGTGACCTCCGGCTCACAGTTCGTGACACTTTGATCGAAGATTACTCGCCGTACTTGGCGATAATCTCTTCCTTCGTCTTGTGCAGAATGTCGTACTTCTTGCCAACCTTCGTGAACGCCTCAATCGTCCGGTCGATGTGGCTGAAGTCGTGCGCGGCTGACATCTGGCAGCGGATGCGGGCCAGGCCCTTGCCGACCACCGGGTAGAAGAACCCGATCACGAAGATGCCTTCGGAATACATGTCGCGGGCGATGTCCTGGCTCAGCTTCGCGTTGTACAGCATGATCGGAACGATCGGGTGATCGCCCGGCTTGATGTCGAAGCCGGCTTCCTTCATGCCCTTGCGGAAACGCTTGGTGTTCGCCTCGACCTTGTCACGCAGCTCGGTCGACTCCGTGATCATGTCGAACACCGCGATCGAAGCCTTCACCACGATCGACGAAACCGTGTTGCTGAACAGGTACGGCCGGCTGCGCTGCCGCAGCATCTCGATGATTTCCTTGCGGCCGGTGGTGAAACCGCCCGAGGCGCCGCCGAGGGCTTTGCCCAGCGTGCCGGTAACGATGTCGACTTTGCCCATGACGCCGCAGTACTCGGTTGAGCCGCGGCCGGTCTTGCCGATCACGCCGGTGCAGTGGGCGTCGTCGACCATGACCAAGGCGTCGTACTTCTCGGCCAGGGCGACGATTTTGTCGAGCTGGGCAATGGTGCCGTCCATGCTGAAGGCGCCGTCGGTGGCGATCACGCGATAGCGGCAGTTCTGCGTTTCCTTGAGCTTGGCCTCGAGGTCGGCCATGTCGTTGTTTTTGTAAATGTGACGGGTGGCCTTGCACAGGCGGATACCGTCGATGATCGACGCATGGTTGAGGGCGTCGGTGATGATGGCGTCGTCCTTGCCGAAGAGCGGCTCGAATACGCCGCCGTTGGCGTCGAAGCAGGACGAGTAGAGGATCGCGTCTTCGGTATGGAAGAAGTCGGCGATCTTCCGCTCGAGTTCCTTGTGGATGTCCTGGGTGCCGCAGATAAAGCGCACGCTGCTCATGCCGTAGCCGTGGGTCTTGAGGCCCTCGTGGGCGGCCTCGATCACGCGCGGGTGGCTGGACAGGCCGAGGTAGTTATTCGCGCAGAAGTTGATGACTTCCTTCTTCGGCGCGCCCGGGGGATACTCCACCTGCACATCGGCGGCCTGCGGCGTCAGGATGTAACGTTCTTCCTTGAACAAGCCAGCTTCACGAATGCTGACTAGTTCCTTCTGAAGGTCTTGCTTCATCTTGCCAAACATAATCTCTCGCTCCAATTCGCCGGGCTGTTCCGGCAATCTGTAGGTCGGGTCAACCGACCCGACGCACCCTTTGATAACGTCGGGTCTGCGGGACCCGACCTACGGTTGTTGTGTATTGTGAGACCGGTTTTCAACCGGTCATGCTCGTCGGACACCGGTCGATTACGTCGGCCACGGGGGGCCGACGCTACCCGGGGGGCCTACTTCTGGCCGCGGCGCTTCATGGCCGCCTCGTATTCGCTGCGATCCGGGAACAACACCACCTTGGCGCTGGTCCGCGGACGCTCCAGCATCTTATTGAAGCCCGCTTCGAATTCGCTCAGCGGGAAAATATCCGTGATCACCGGCGTCGGGTCCAGCCGCCCGTTGGCCAGCAGGTTCCGGTTGCGGTACCACGTGTCGAAAATCTTGCGGCCGTTGATGCCGTGGATCTGGCAGGCTTTGAACACGATGCCGTTGTTGTAGTCGACCGGCAGCCGGTTCTCCGCCGCTACGCCGAAGGCCGTGATGCGCCCCGCCTTGCGCACGCAGGCGAAACAGTCATCCACGGAATCCTGCGAGCCGACCATCTCGAGCGCGATGTCCACGCCGTTCCCGCCGGTCTGGTCCATGACAAACTGGAACCGTTCCTTGGCCGTGGTCTTGTTGGTGTACATCTGATGATCGGCGCCCATCTTCTTGCCGATCTGCATGTTCACGTCGTACTTGCCGAAGTGAATGATCTTCGCCACACCCACCGAGCGGGCCACGCCGATCGCGAACAGGCTGATCGGACCATCGCCGGTGATCAGCATGCTCTTGCCGGCCACGTCCGCATCCTCGCCCAGCACCGCGTAGGTCGCGTTGCCGAGCGGCTCCTGGATGGTCGCAACTTCGGGCGGAATCGACGGATCATTCGGCCAGCAGATCGATTCGGGCAGCGCGAAGTATTCGGCGAAGCAGCCGTCAAAATCGACGCCCAGAATCTTCATGTGCTGGCCAACATGCGGCGAGCCGAGCATCGTGGTCAGATCGCCGGGATCGAAAATGTGGGTCTCGGCGGAGATATAATCGCCGACTTTTATCCGCTTGCAGTGTTCGCCAACCTCAACCACCTCGCCCGCGACCTCGTGCCCGAGGATTTGCGGCAGCTTGGCGGCGCCGATCCGGCCGGCAGACCAGGGATCCCACTTGTAAATATGCACGTCGGTGCCGCAAATACTTGTGGCACGGACCTTTACGATCACCCAATCGCTTTTGGGTTGCGGAACCGGCTTGTCCTGCATCACGGCGCCGAACTCCGGCTTCGTCTTGACCACCGCCTTCATGGTCGCCATCAACTATCTCCTTGCGTGAAACTCAACCGCCAGCGTGTCTGTATGGGGAATTTGACGCGAGCCAAACCGCGTCGCCATCGCCGCCAAGGCCGAGTGTGCGTTTTATCGCAATCCGTGTTCCAGCCGCACGGGCCCCGCTCGGCCTACTAAGGTCAAAACTGGCCCTGGATCAATCAGTTTAAGGCGCGCCTGGACCGCCGGCAAGAATCCGGCTGCGGTGGTGCGAGGTTAAGGTGCTGCAGGGAGTGGGAGCCGCGGGGCGTGGGTGCTGAGCGGGGTTGCGTATTCAAGCGTGGGTGCCATGCCCAAGCCCGCGAAGCGGGCGCGGGCATGCCGTTTCCAGCAGCCCCACGCTGGCGCTGTTCTGACGCCGTGAGGACGGCCTGCCCGCGCGTACAGCTTGGGCATGGCGCCCAACCCACCCGGACTTGTTAACGCCTACCCGCGTTTGCAGCTTCATCCGGCGCCCGCCAGACGTGGCCCGCCAGAGCTAACAGGTCCTCCGAACGCCCTTCGGAAAACGCAGGTCAAGCGGAATTTTTTAACGAATGCGACTCTTTTTTTCGCAGAGGCCCATAACCCCCGCTCTTCCTGCGGAAGCGGCCCGCTAATCATGCGCGCCGGGCGGGCTGCGCACCCCCGACTTCGGGACCTGCCCGCGGGCGTCCCAATTCCGCGGCACGAGCCCTCCACGCCCGACAAAATTCGTCCTGAGCGTTGGCTTCCGGCTCCCACGTTTTGAACGCTTCCCTCGGTTCATACCCGCGACAGGCAAACGAAACGAAGGAGGATCGGCATGGCAATGTCAGTGACCGACAACAACACTCTAACCTTGCTTAACACAATGGATTACCTATCTGCCCAACAGGGCGCTATTTTCAGACGCCTCTGCACTGGTTCGAAGATCAACCGTGGCGCGGACGACCCCGCCGGCTTGATGGCCCTCCAATCCATCAATTGCGAGCTGATCGGCGTGGATGCCGCCATTCGGAACAACCAGCGCAGCGACGCCATGCTGAACGTCGCGGACTCCGCACTGACACAGTTGAGCGACCTGTTGGGCCAGATTCAGACCCTGGTCGCACAATCCTCAAACTCGGCCGGTCTGACTGCCAACGAAATCGCCAGTAACCAGTCGCAGATTGACGACGCGATCGCTTCGATCGAACGTATCGTGCGCACCACGGAGTTCAATGGCAGAAATCTGCTCGACGGCTCGCTGGGCATCAACGTGACCGGCGCCAACGCGACCTATTTCGAGAACGTGCGCGTCTACAGCCGCGACCCGAGCGCCGCCAGTAATGCGGTCCGTGTCACAGTGAACGGCGTGGCGCAGCGCGCCAAAGCGGAGGGCCTGACCACAACCGCCGCGTCCCAAGCCACGACCATCGAAGTAAAGGGCCGCCTGGGTACGCAGATCATCGATCTCAAGGCCGACGAGAACCTCTCGGCTGTCGTAGCGAAAATCAACGACGTGACCGCCTTGACCGGCGTATACGCCTCCGGCACCTCGGCGGGCGTGGATCTGTACAGTAAGGGCTACGGCTCGGCCGAGTTCGTCAAGGTCAGCATCCTCTCCGGTGACACGACCCACTTCAAAGAGCTGGACGGGGCGGGCGTGGACGCCGACGTCACCGTAAACGGCGCGGCCGCCTCGGCCGATGGCAACGAAGTCTACTTCAGCCAGAACGGGTTGAATCTGGCCTTCAGGATCACAGAAGCGTTTACCGCCGGCACGACGCAGACGTTCGAGGTGGACAAAACCGGCGGGGCTACCTTCCAACTTGGTACGGACGCAACCACGCGCTACACCTTGGGCATTGACAGCCTTTCCCCGCGCCGCCTGGGCGGCAAGAGCGCGGGCGGATTCCTGTCAGACCTCAAGAGCGGCGGAGCAGCCTCGCTGGCGAAGAACCCCGCCGCTGCGGCGGCCATCGCGGCCGACGCTCAGAAGCAGGTCGCGACCATGCAGGGCCGGATCGGCAGCTTCCAGAAGTACCAGATCGAAATCTCGAAGAACACCATGGCGGCCATCAAGGAGAGTCTGACCACCGTCAAGAGCTCAATTGCTGATGTGGATTACGCGCAAGAGACGGCGGCGCTAGCGCGTCAGGACGTGCTGATGCAATCGGTAGCCTCCATGCTCAGCGTCGCCAGTCAGCAGAGCGCTCAGCGAATTCTGAGCCTGCTGTAAGTGTTCGAGCCCGCGCGGTCCGGCGAGCGGGGATTGAGCATCCAACCGAGCCGGGCAGCGCCCAACCGCCCGGCTCCGGCTCGCTACGCTCGGAAGTGGCCGCTCCTGGCGCTGAATCTGGCGGTCAACTCCCTTTGGTTACTCGCTGCCGTCGGCTTGTCACGGGGCCTAGGGCAGCGGGGAGACGCGCCACCCGCTGAGCGATGACTCGGCGGGCGACGCGCTCCTGCGCCCGTGGGCTAATGCGAAAGAAACTGGCCCATCAACGTGTGGCCGGTGTCAACCATGACTCCGGTGACGGCGGCCGCCGCCTCGGAGAACTGGGCCGCGTTTGAAGGCGTGATGCCGTGGCCGGCCATGGCGAACGGCGTGGGCGTGGCGTCATGGGCAGTGGTCGTGCACGGCGTGTAGTGGTCCGGGACGACCAGGATCCGCCACTCGGCAAACTGGCGCAGCTTCTCCAGCAGTGGCGCGACGATGTGTTCGTCGATGCGCTCGAGGGCTTTCACCTTCTCGGTCACGTTGCCCGCGTGGCCGGCCTCATCCGTTGCTTCGACATGGACTGCGATCAGGTCAAAGTCATCCAGCGCGCGGACCGCTGCGCGGCCTTTCCCGGCGTAGTCCGTGTCGAAATAGCCGGTCGCACCGGGAACGTCGATCAGCTCCATTCCCATTGAGATGGCCAGCCCACGAATGATATCCACGGCAGTGATGACGGCGGCGCGCAGGCCGAAGCGCTCGGCGAACGGCTCGAAGCGCCGCGGGCGCCCCTGCCCCCACAGCCAGATGTCGGAGACGGGGTCGCGGCCCGCCGCGCGGCGCGCCTGGTTGACTGGGTGGTCCGCCAGAACCTCCGCGCCCCGCTCCATGATTTTCAATACCCGCTCGGCGCCCGGGCCCTGTGGCAGATGCCCGAAGACGGGCTGATTCGGAATGTCGTGCGGCGGCGTGCATTTCACGTCATAAGCGGCCACCGGCGAGGCCAGCATCAGGTTCCGATACCCAACGCCGGCGTGGAACTTGCACCCCGCTAAGGCCGGATCAGACGCGGCCAGCGATTGCAGCTCAGCGATTAACTGGTCGGCCTCGTCCTGGGAAATGTGCCCGGCGGTGAAGTCGCACATGCGGCCGCCCAGGATCGTGACGAAGTTGCAGCGAAAAATGACCTCATCGGGCCCGATCGGCAGCCCCCGGGCGGCGGCCTCAATCGGGGCGCGCCCGCTGTAGTACACGTGCGGGTCATAGCCGAACAGGGACATGCTGGCCACGTCGGTGCCGGGGATAAACCCGGCGGGCACGGTTAGGACTCGCCCGAGGCGTCCGGTGCGGGCGATCGCATCCATGTTTGGGATGGGCGCGGCGGCCAGCGGCGTCCGCCCACCGAGCTGCGGCGACGGAACGTCGGCCGCCCCGTCCGGCAGAATTATCGCGTATTTCATCGGCGCTCCTTCTGGGCGAAGCGCTCATGCCGGCAGGCAATCATGCCGCCTGGCGCTGGAGAAGCGCATCGCTGATGGAATCTTACCGGCTCGGCGGCGTTTTTTGACTCCCGCCAAACAGGTCAACGTGGCCGTTCGCGCCGCACGCAAGAAGGGTCGGCAGGCGTTTCTCCGCCAGCGCGCTGAAAAGCTCCGGCCCTTCTTCAGAGCTGCACCCGGCGCAGGCGGAGGGCGTTGCCCACTACGGAAACCGAGCTGAAGCTCATCGCCGCCGCCGCAATCATGGGATTCAGCAGCAGCCCGAACACGGGATAGAGCACGCCCGCCGCAATGGGAATGCCGATGGCGTTGTAAATGAACGCGAAGAACAGGTTCTGCCGGATGTTGCGCACCGCGGCCCGGCTCAGCAGCCGAGCTTTGGCAATTCCGCGCAAATCGCCCTTCACCAGCGTGATGCCGGCGCTCTCCATGGCGACGTCGGTCCCCGTGCCCATCGCGATTCCCACGTCCGCCTGGGCCAAAGCCGGTGCATCGTTCACGCCGTCGCCGGCCATCGCGACTTTTCGGCCTTCCTGCTGCAAGCGCCTGACGACCGCCGCCTTCTGATCCGGCAGCACCTCCGCCTCTACGCGCGTCAACCCGAGCTTGCCGGCCACGGCGGCGGCCGTCGTGCGACTGTCACCCGTGACCATCACGATCTCAACGCCCGCGTCGCGCAGCATCCGCACGGCCTCAGGCGTAGAGCCTTTGATCGGATCAGCCACGCCCAGCAGGCCGGCCGGCTTGCCATCAACGGCCACGAACATGACCGTTTGTCCATCGCGCCGCAATTCTTCGGCCCGGGCGAGCATCGCGCTCGTGGCGACGTGCAGTTGTTCCATGAAACCGGCGTTGCCGAGCGCCATGGCCCGCCCGTTCACGCGCCCCCTTACGCCCTTGCCGGTCACCGACTCGAACTCTTGCGCCTCGGCCGGCTCGATGCCGCGCTCAGTTGCCCCGCTGACGATCGCGGCCGCCAGCGGATGCTCGCTGCCGCGCTCAATGCTGGCGGCGAAGTGCAACAGGTCCGCCTCGGTCCAGCCCGCGGCCGGCGTCAGCGAGACCAGCTTCGGCTTGCCTTCGGTGAGCGTGCCGGTTTTGTCGACGATCAGCGTGTCGATGCGCTCCATCACTTCCAGCGCCTCGGCGTTCCTGATCAACACGCCGGCTTGCGCCCCACGCCCCACGCCCACCATCACGCTCATCGGCGTCGCCAGGCCCAGCGCACACGGACAAGCAATGATCAGCACCGCCACGGCGTTGAGAATGGCAAAAGCCATCGCCGGGGCTGGGCCCCAGATGCTCCAGACGACAAACGTCACGATCGCCGCCAGGATCACCGCCGGCACGAACCAGCCCGCCACCTTGTCGGCCAAGCGCTGAATCGGGGCCCGGCTGCGCTGCGCCTCGCCCACCATCTGTACGATGCGCGCCAGCAGCGTGTCGCTGCCCACCCGTTCGGCCCGCATGATGAAGCTGCCGGTCGCGTTCACCGTGCTGCCGATCACTTTGTCGCCCGGCTGCTTCTCAACCGGAATCGGCTCGCCGGTGATCATTGACTCATCGACGGCGCTGCGGCCCTCCAACACCGTCCCGTCCACCGGCACCTTCTCGCCCGGCCGAACGCGCAGCCGGTCGCCGATATGCACCTCCTGAAGCGGGATGTCCTCTTCCGCGCCGTCGTCCCGCAGTCGTCGTGCAGTTTTGGCCGCCATGCCCAGCAGCGCCCGGATCGCACCGCTGGTACTGCGGCGCGCCCGCAGCTCCAGCACCTGCCCGAGCAGCACCAGGGAAGTAATGACCGCGGCCGCCTCAAAGTAAACGCCGACCGCTCCGCTTTCGTCGCGGAAGGACGCCGGGAATATGCCGGGAGCGACGACGGCCACCAAGCTGTACGTCCACGCCACGCCGACGCCCATCGCAATCAGCGTGAACATATTAAGGCTGCGGTGTACCACCGATTGCCAGCCGCGCACCAGCAACGGCCAGCCGCACCACAGGACCACGGGGGTGGCGAGCGCCAGTTCGATCCATCCGCGGAGCGCCGGACTGAGCCAATGTCCCAGACCCGGAATTGCATGTCCCATGGCAATGACCACGAGCGGCGCCGTCAGCACTAAGCTAATCCAGAACCGCCGCGTCATGTCGCGCAGCTCCGGGTCTTCCTCTTCTTCCACGGACACCGTCAGCGGCTCAAGGGCCATGCCGCAGATTGGGCAACTCCCGGGGCGATCGCTGATGACTTGCGGGTGCATCGGGCAGGTGTACTGGACCTGGGCAGGCGCCGCGGCTGGCGTCAGGCGCTCCAGCGCCATGCCGCATTTCGGGCACGCACCGGGCTTCGCCTGGTGGACTTCGGGGTGCATGGGGCAGGTATACGGACCCGTTTCCGCGGGCCGGTGTTCCGCATGCGGCTCGGCCGGCGCCTCGCCCTTCGGTTGCGACGCGGCCGTACCCCCAGCCTCGCGTCGCGGCTCGGCGGCAGCCTCGCCCTCGCGTCGCGGTGGCTGGCCGGCCTGTGGAGCTCCATGCTGAACGGGCAACGCGATCCGTCCCGGCCCCGTCGGCGCAGGCTGTGGCGCAGGCTGCTCGGAAGTGAACCGGCGCGCATCGCGGCGAAAAGCCTCCAGGCAATGCCGGCAGCAGAAGTAGTAAGTCCGGCCCTCGTACTCGCAGCGATTCGTCGCCGACGCCGGGTCGACCTCCATTCCGCAAACGGGATCTCTCACGCGTTGACCTCCACCGGCCACTTATTGACCTCCGCAATCCTTCCGGTGTTTCCCAAAGCTGTAAGCGCGGGCATGCCTTCGCCATAGGTGGAGGCGACTTCCGATTCCGGCTCGGCACCAACTGGCTCCGGTCTGGCACGAACTGCCTCCGATTCCCGCTTGGCGCCAACAGGCTTCAATTCCGGCTTGACACGAGCCGGCTGTGCTACCGCGGCGGGTGGCGCGGTTAGCGTGGGTGCCATGCCCAAGCCCGCGTTGCGGGCGCGGGCATGCCCGCCCCGGGGCCCACAATGCGATGTTACCAACTGTTGCTGACTCACCGGCAATCTCCGGCGCAACTCGAACTGATGATGGTATCTCCGAAACGCTCCCCACGCCCGGCCGGCGGCTCGCGAGCAAACACGCACGCGTCACGTACATCGGCAACGCCGAGGTACGCAAAATCATGCCCCCTTATTTGCAGGGAACGCCGGAAAATAAACGGACGAGTGTTCGCAAATGTCTATTTCTCAAGCAGCTACGGAAATTTCAATTTTCACGGCTTCGGCCTGGGGCCCGCCCGGTGCGCGACGCACCGCCACCACAGAATCACAACGGAAGCGCGTAGTTCGCCAGGCTAAAATTCCGCCAAATTTGGACGGCATCGTATGACAGCCCCTGCGCCACCAGGCACCGCATGGCCTCGCGCGGAGAAACCATAGGTATTCTACGGCACGGGCGAAAGTGCCTCTTTTTCCCGACAAATTCCGTAGTTTTGTCGCGGCTTGGCACTCGCTGACACCCGCCGTTAGAATGTGGCATTGACCGTTTGCCACCGTAGCTCAATCGGCAGAGCAGCGGTTTTGTAAACCGCAGGTTTCGGGTTCAAGTCCCGACGGTGGCTTTCTGTTTCGGGCACCGAAACAGCGGCCGGTTTTCGCGAAAGTCGGCCGTTAATTCCGGAACGTGCAGCCTGCGAGTGGCTGGGTGGTACCAAATCGGTGGCTTCTGGGCCGAGGCCGCCGACAGATGTTCTGACGGAGAATGAAAATGATCGAGAGAAGCGGCGTAACTACGTTCCAGGGCAACCCTCTGACGCTTATCGGACCGGCGCTCAATGCGGGGAGTGCGGCGCCGGAGTTCGTGTTGACGGCCAACGACCTGTCGGACCTGCGGAGCGACGCCTACCGCGGCAAGCTCTTGGTGCTCAGCGTGGTGCCGAGCCTGGATACGCCTGTCTGCGCGACGCAGACCCGCACGTTTAACCAGCGGGCGACCGGGCTGGGCGAGGACGTGGTAGTATTGACGGTCAGCATGGATTTGCCCTTCGCCCAGAAGCGATTCTGCGGGGCGGAAGGGATTCAGCGCGTGGTCACGGCGAGCGACTATAAGCACCGCTCGTTCGGGCCGGCCTACGGGGTGCTGATCAAGGAGCTGGGGCTGCTGGCTCGGGCGGTATTCGTGGTCGACCGCGCGGGCAAGGTGACGTACAGCGAGTATGTGCCGGAAGTCACGCAAGAGCCGAATTACGATGCCGCGCTGGAGGCGCTCAAAGCGGCGAAGTGATCCGGGATTCAGGGATCGAGGGTTCGCGGGATCAAGAGGTGCGCTGTCGCGGCAGGTGGCGTGTCGCGGCAGAGAGCAGAGCCGGGGCGTGTCGCCCCGGAATGATGCGATCGGGTGCCCTCGCTGGCGCTTCGGGCTCGGATCAAGGGGGCCCGGATCACGGTGGCTCGGATGTCGCTTCGCGCTCGGATTTCGCTTCGCGCAGAAAGGGTCGGGTTGGACCCGAGAAGTCGCGCCTTGCCCTACAGATCCTGAAGGACTTCGAAGAACTGCGGGAAGCTTTTTGAAACGCAGCGGGCGTTGCGGATGGTGATGCCTTCGGCCGCCAGGCCTGCCAGGGCGAAGCTCATGGCCATGCGATGGTCGTTGTAGGTTTCGATGGTTGCGGGTTGGACGCGCGGCGGCGGGTAGATGGTGAGGCCGTCGTCGCGCTGCTCGACGCGTGCACCGAGGCGGGCCAGCTCGGTAACCAGGGCGCCCAGGCGGTCGGTTTCCTTGAGGCGCAGGTTGGGCACGTTGCGGATGGTGGTTGGGCCGTCGGCGAAGAGGCTGATGACGGCCAGGGTCTGAGCCGTATCCGGCATGGGGTTCAGGTCGACGTCGATGCCGCGCAGCCGGCCGGCGGCGGGCCCGCTGACCTCCAAAAAATCGGGCCCGGCGCTGATGCTGCAGCCCATTGCCTCTAGCAAATCTACGAAGTGCACGTCGCCCTGAAGACTGGCACGAGACAGCCCGTCCACGCGCACGGCGCCGCCCGTGACGGCCGCCGCGCCCCAGAGGTACGTGGCGGCCGAGGCGTCCGGCTCGACGGCGTATTCACCGCCGCGATAGCGTTGCCCGGCGGGCACGATGAAGCGGCCCCCGTCGCCCAGCACCTCCACGCCCATCTGGCGCATGAGCTGAACGGTCATCTCGATGTATGGCTCGCTGGGCGGCCGGCCGCGCAAAGCGATAAAGCAGTCGCTCATGGCGTAAGGCGCGACCATCAAAAGCGCGCTGACGAACTGGCTGGAGGCCAGGCGATCCAGTCGCACGCGCCCGCCGACCAGGCCCCGCGCCATGGCGGTTACCGGCGGGAAGCCCGGTTCGGCGTCGTATCCCAGCGGCGCACCCAGGCCCTGGAGTGCGCCGACGAGCGGGCCGATTGGGCGTTGCCGCATGCGCGGCGAGCCGTCCAGCCGGTATCGCCCGTAGCCGAGCGTAATCAGGGCGGTGAGGAAACGCATCACGGTCCCCGCATCGCCGGCGTCGAGCTCGGCTTCGCCGGCCGGAAGGTGACCCCGACAGCCGGCGACCGCGATCTGCGGCGGGTTAGTGTGGCGGATGCCGATTACGATTCCGAGTTCCCGCAGACAGGTAACCATGCGATCGGCGTCGGCAGCGAGAGAAGCTCCGTCGAGGATGGTCTGTCCATCGGCCAGGGCGGCGCAGAGCAGGTAGCGGTTAGTGAGGCTTTTTGAGCCGGGCGGGCGAACGCGGGCGCGGATCGGGCCGGTGGGATGAAGGTGGACATCTGCCCCGCTCCATGTCACGCGCATAGCCGCCTCCGGCAAGCCTTGGTAGCAAGCTCCGGCAGATCTTAGCACGCTCGGGCGGCATAGAGTGATAAAGTGATAAAGTGATAGGGTGATAAAGAGGCGTCCTTTATCACCCTATCACTTTATCACCTTATCACGTCATCGCGGGCGCACGCGGCCCGCTACTGCTTGAAGCTGCGCTCGTGGCGAGACTGGAGCTCTACGGCGACGCTACTCCAGGCAGGGCGAGAACTTCGTTGCGGATCCAACTCACGCGCGAGTCGTTCTCCTGGTCGGTTTCGATCACGGTCACCAGGTCATAGTCGCCGTCCGCGTCCAGGTCGCCGTACCCGAGCCAGCCCACGTCGCCGCCCGCGGGGAAATTCGTGATGACTACCGGATGCCACACCTGCGTCGGATCGCCGGAGCTCTCGAAGTAGCGAACGGCGCCCGCGCTGCCGCCGACAACGATCTCCAAGGCGCCATCGAGGTCAATGTCCACGATCTTCAAGTCGCGCGGCTCGAAGGTTTCGAAGGTCACCAGCACGTAGGTGTCCCAGTCGTAGCTGCGGGCCGGCCCGGCGTTCGGCTGGACGAACAGCAACATCTGTTGCTGATTGCTGCCGGTCGCGACCACGTCGGGGCGGCCGTCGCCGGTCAGGTCAGCGATGTCGATGCTCCAGGCGTTGCGGACGCTGCCGATGCGCCACTGCTTCCAGGGCGTATCGACCAGCAGACCGGGGCCCGGGGCCTGCGGCCGGTTTTCAACCGGGTTTTCGAACCACGCCACCTGCGCGTTGTTGTCTTCACCGGCGGCCGAAATGACGTCCAAATCGCCATCGTCGTCGAGATCGTACAGCAGCAGGCCGGTCGCCCCGTCGCGATCGAGCCGGCTCTGGCGCTCGTGGGTGCCGAGGCTGATGGCGGTCCAGTTGTGGCCGGTGGTGGAGAAGCCGGGGTTTATGAAGGCCATCACGTTGCCGTCGGTGATTTGAATGGGTTCGACGGGAACATCGGGGCGCGGCGTGCAGGTCATAACGAAGCTGCGCGAGGCGATCACGTCGTTGTCGCCGTCGTTGTCCACGTCGCCGATCTGGACGTTGCGATACCTTTGCTCCACGGTGACGATGTAGTCATCGATATTGACGCCTGGGCCGAGGGCTTGGGAGATGATTGCCTGGATTTCGGAGTCGGACAGCATCGTGTAACTGGCGTCGATCCGCTCGCGCAACTCATCGTTCGGATCAGGGTTGCCCCAGTCGGCCAGAGCGGTAGTGGGCAAACCGGTGGGGTGATGGAAATACCAGACTGCGCCCTCGGCGCTGGCGACGATGTCCAAAGCGCCGTCGCGGTCGATGTCGCCGACCGCCACGTCGGTCAGGTTCCGCATGTCGCGTTTGCTGTCGAGCGTGAGGCTGGTGTAGCGGACGAATCCAGGCAGCGTGTCCGGATCACTGAGCAGAATTTGAATGACGGCTTGCTCGTTGCCGTAGCCGACCACGGGGTCGATTTTGCCGTCGCCGTTGAAGTCGATGCCGTAAGGGGTGCGCGACAGGACGTCGCCGTCGGGGATGAGGTCGGCGCCGTCGAGATCGTTCAACAGGTAGGTAACAGTCGTAACTGCGGTGCCATTGGTGAAGGTGCGGGCCTGGACGAGTTCCTCCGTGAACGCCGGGCCGCCGCCGGTGTAGCTGCCGGCGCCTTCGCTTTTGGGTCTTGTCCAGCCGCCGCCAAGCCACTCGGGTATGTACTGCGGCTCGCAGGCGAAGAGGAGGCACGACAATCCGATAAACAGCGCGGGCGGGGCAGTGCGCGAAAGGTAGCGAAGCATTGGGTGACTCCATGCGCGGCCGGCCGGTCAATCACCGGAAGGAGCGTCCGCTCGCTTATCGGGTCGGCTGATTGAGAGAGGCGCTTTAGGGTCTCTTTTCGAGGGCCCAGGCTGGCCGGGGCGTCAGGGGGTGGCGGTTAGCGTCGCGTGGCCGACGGGCAGGTTTTGTACGTGCGAAAGCACTTGTTCCGGCAGTAAGCCGTCCAGGCAGGCGTGGTGACCGAGCGGGCATGTGACCCGATAACACGGGGCACACGGCAGGGCGCGCGAAACCACATGTGCCCGCGGGCTGTAGGGACCGGTGCGGTGCGGATTGGTCGGGCCGAACAGGGCGACCAGCGGTTTGTTCAGGGCGGCGGCAATGTGCATGGGGCCCGAGTCGAGGCAAATGACGAAGCGGGAAAGGTCCAGTAAGGCGACGAGTTGGGGCAGACTGGTGCGCCCGACGAGATTCACTATCTCCGCTTTGCAGGCGGCGGTGATGCGCTGGGCGATGCCCGCCTCAGAAGGCGCTCCCAGAAGTACACAAGTCGGTTGGCCGTCGGCCGCCAGGCGTTCGATCAGCTTTGCGAAATGTGATTCGTTCCACAGTTTTGACGGCCAGCGCGCCGCGGGCAGGATGGCGACGAATTCGCGCAGCTCGCGGCCGGCGGCCGCTGCCAGCTTATTGCGGGCTTGCTCGATTTCATGTGGCGGCACATGCAATGGAAATTCGGGCGCGGCCGGCGCAGCTCCCAGCGCGGCCGCGATTTGCAGGTTTTTGTCGACCGCGTGCACGGCGGCCGGCGCGCAGCGCACCCGGCGTGTGTAGAACAGCGGCGCCAGCTCGCGGGCCACGGCGAAGCCGACGCGTTGCGGGGCGCCGCTAGCCCAAGCCAGAAAGCCGCTGCGAAACAGCCCCTGCAAGTCGATTACCAGGTCAAAGCGCCGGCGGCGCAGCGCGAATACGAAGCGCGCGAAGTCGGCCAGGGCGCGCGGGCTTCGTAGCAGGCGGCCGTAACGCCGGCGGTCGAAGCGAATCACTTCGTCGATCAACGGGTGACCTTCGAGCAGCGCGGCGAAGCTGTCGCCCACCAGCCAGGCAATGTGGGCTGTCGGCCAGGTTTTGCGCAGGGCAGCCAGGACCGGCAGGCCGTGGACGATGTCGCCCAGCGAACTGGGTTTGATGATCAGAATGCGCTGGTATGGTGTTAGCATTGGGCTCATTGAAAGTCGCGCATCTGGCATTCAGGTCCGCGCTGCTTGCACTGCTCTCACTGCTGCGCTGCTTTCAGCTGCACTGCTTGAAGCTGCGCTTTCAAGCAGTGGCACACACACCGCTTTCTAGCGGTGGTACACGCGGAGGCGCGTCACACGGAGGCGCGTCAATCTCGCGCGTCGGACGATAGCGCCGGCGTCGCGTGCCGCGCCGGGGCCGGGTGCTCATCAGGGCTGCGCCGTCGCCGGCGGCGTTCCGGCCAGGTTCGCAGTGCCTCCATATACGTATAGAAGACCGGCGTGGCAAATAGGGTCAGCATCTGCGAGAACAGCAGGCCGCCCAGCACCGCCAGGCCAAGGGGACGGCGCGCCTCGGCGCCGGCCCCGACGCCCAGCGCGATGGGCAAGGCGCCCATCAGGGCCGCCATGGTCGTCATCATGATCGGGCGGAAGCGGATCACCGAGGCCTGATAGATCGCCTCCAGCGGCGTATGCCCGGCGCGCTGCGCCTCGATCGCGAAGTCAATCATCATGATGCCGTTCTTCTTTACCAGGCCGATCAGCATGATGATCCCCACAAAGGCGTACAGGCTCAACTCGACATCGAAGACCATCAGCGTTAAGAGCGCGCCGAAGCCCGCAAACGGCAGGGCCGAAAGAATAGTAATCGGGTGGATGAAACTCTCGTACAGGATGCCGAGGACTATGTAGATGACCAGCACCGCCACTATCAGCAGCAGTCCCAGGTTCTTTAACGAGGATTGGAAGACCTGGGCGGTGCCCTGGAAACTGGTGCTGATGCCCGCCGGCAACAGTTCGCGCGCCAGTGCGTCCACCTGTGCGGTGGCGCTGCCCAGGGCGAAGCCGGGCTTGAGGTTGAAGGAAATCGTGACGGACGGCAACTGGCCCGAGTGGTTCACCGAAAGCGGGCCGACGGCGGGGACGAGTTTGGCCACCGCCTGGAGCGGCACCAGCTTTCCATGGCGTGTGCGCAGATAGAGCAGCTCCAGGGCCGCCGGATCGCGCTGATACTCGTCGGCCAGCTCAATAATCACCTGGTACTGGTCCTGCGGGGCGTAAATGGTCGAGATTTGCCGGGCGGCATAGGCGCTGGACAGGGCCAACTCGATCTGCTCGGCCGTGATGCCCAGCGTGGAGGCTTTGTCGCGATCGATTTCGACTATGACCTGCGGGTTCTTAAGCTGGACGTCAGTAGTCACGTCCACAAACCCGTCCAGCTCACTGATGCGTTGGGCCAGCTTCATTGCCCCCGCGTACATCTCTTCCATGTCCGGGCTTTGCAGCGTGAACTGATACTGACTCTTTGACATACGCCCGCCGACCTGAATCGGCGGCACGTTCTGCAGATACGCGCGAATGCCCGGCACCTGGGCCAGCTTGGGCCGCAGTTGCTCGATTATTTCATCGGCCGAGAGCTTGCGCTCATGGCGGGGCTTGAGGCTCAGGAACATGCGTCCGGCATTGGCCCCGCCCATATAACCGCCGCCCACGCTGGCCATGAAGGACGCCACGTTCTCGTCCGTCTTGACGATGTCAACCAGCGCTAGCTGGTGGCGCACCATTGACTCGAAGGAAATGCCCTCGGCCGCCTCAGTGCTGACCATGATGCGGCCGGCATCCTCACTGGGCAGAAAGCCCTTGGGAATCTTCACGAACAGGTAAGCAGTGGGTATGAGCACGGCGACCGAAAGCAACATCGTTGCCAGCCGGTGCCGCAGTACGCCGCGCAGGCCCCACTCATACGCGGCCAGCATGCCATCGAAGAAACGCTCAGAAAGCGCGTAAAGGCGTCCGTGCCCCTGTTTGGCATGCGGGCGCAAAAGCCGGCTGCACATCATCGGGGTCAACGTCAGCGAGACCACACCGGAGACCAGAATGGCCGCACTGATCGTGATGGCAAATTCATGCAGCAGCCGTCCGACCAGGCCGCCCATGAACAGCACGGGGATGAACACGGCCACCAGAGAGACCGTCATGGACACGATCGTAAAGCCGATTTCGCGGGCCCCGTTGTAGGCGGCCTCCAGGACGCCCTCGCCCTGCTCGATGTGCCGTACGATGTTCTCGAGCATCACGATCGCGTCGTCGACCACGAAGCCCACCGAAAGCGTCAGCGCCATCAGCGAGAGGTTGTCCAGGTTGAACTCGAGCAGGTACATGACGGCGAAGGCGCCGACGATCGACAGCGGCATGGCGACGCTGGGAATGATGGTGGCCCGCAGGTTGCGCAGGAACAGAAAAATGACCATCACTACCAGGCACAGCGTCAGCCACAGCGTGAACTTCACGTCTTCGACCGACTCGCGAATGGAAATAGAGCGGTCATAGAGTTCGCTGATGGTTACGCCGGCCGGCAACTGCTGGCGAAAGGAAGGCAGCAGGGCCTTGACGTCATCCACCACCTGCACGGTGTTTGTTCCCGGCTGGCGCTGCACCGCCAGCACCATACCCCGCACGCCATTGAACCAGGCGGCGCGCTTGTCGTCTTCGACGCTGTCGATCACCCGCCCGAGCATCTCCAGGCGAATGGGGTTCCCGTTGCGATAAGCCACGATCAGCGGGCGATAAGCGGCGGCGTCCATGAGCTGCCCGGTGGATTCGAGCGTTACGGCCGTCTCGGAGCCGTAGAGCGTGCCGACCGGGAGTTTCACGTTTCCCCGGCTGATTGCGTCGGCCACCTCGTCGATCCCGAGTTCGCGGGCGGCCAGCTCACGCGGGTCGAGCTGAATGCGCACAGCGTAATTCTGGGAGCCGAAGACGTTCACCTGCGCTACGCCGTTGACCATCGAGATGCGCTGGGCCATGAGCGTCTCGGCGTATTCGTTCAGCTCGTACAGCGGCAGCCCCGGGGCGGTGACGGCCAGAAACAGGATGGGCTGATCGGCCGGATTCACCTTGCGGTAGGAGGGTGGGTTGGGCATTTCCGGTGGCAGGCGCCGTTGGGCGCGGGCGATGGCCGCCTGCACGTCCTGCGCCGCGGCATCGATATCGCGGCTGAGGTCAAAGGTGATGGTGATGCTCGTGCTCCCCAGCGTGCTGTTGGAGCTCATGCTCTCGATGCCGGCGATGGTCGAAAACTCGCGTTCGAGGGGCGTCGCAACCGAGGAGGCCATGGTCTGCGGACTGGCCCCGGGCAGATTGGCCGTAACGTTGATCGTGGGGTAATCGACGTTGGGCAGATCGCTCACGGGCAGCAGACGGTAGCCCATGATCCCGAAGATCAGGATAGCCGCCATCAGCAGCGTAGTAGTGACGGGGCGCCGAATGAAAAGAGCGGAGATGTTCATGGGTGCGTGTCCGGCCGGCTCGCCGGGGCGGGCTGCCCCACGTCTGCCGGCTCCCGCACGACCACGCGCGTGCCGTGCGTGACCCGCAGGTGTCCGTCGGTGACGACACGCTCGCCGGCGCGCAGGCCGGTTTCGATGATCGTCTCTTCACCTACGGCGAAGCCGGGTACGACCGGGCGGCTTTCCGCGACCAAGTCTTCGCTTATCACGAAAACGTACTGGCCTGTTTGCGAGGTCTGCACGGCGGCGGACGGCACCACCACCGCGCCGCGGCGCGTCCCGAGCGTGAGCGTGACGTTCACAAATTGCCCGGGCCAGAGCCAGTGGTTGGCGTTACCGAATGTCCCCTTGAGCGAAATCATGCCGGTGGCGCTGTCAACCGCGTTGTCGATGAAGCTCAGCACCCCGACCTCGTTTTCGGCCTGTTCTTCGCCCGGAATCTCCACGCGTACCTGCAGATCGCCGGTGCTCTGAGCGCGCTTAATGCGACCTAGCTCGCGCTCCGGCAGCGAGAAGCTGACGTAGATCGGCGAAAGTTGGTTCAGCACGACCAGGGCCGTCTCGTTGGCACTGACGACGTTGCCGGGATGGGCCAGAATCTCCCCGGCGCGGCCATCTCCCGGCGCGCGGATCGAGCAGTATTCCAAATCCAGGCGGGCTTTGGCGAGCGCGGCGCGATCGGCGGCGACCGCGGCTTTGAGTGATTCGGCCAGTGCCCGTTTGTTCTGCGATTCGCGCTGCGTGCCGAGGCCGCGCTCCTGCAAATTCTCTTGCCACTCGGCCTCGATGAGGGCGTCGTTCATAAGGGCGATGTTTTTTTCCAGCGTGGCCTGGGCCTGCTCCAGGGCGGTCTGAAACGGGCGCGAGTCAATCGTGAACAGCAAGTCGCCGGCTTTGACGTCCTGGCCATGGACGAAGTGCGTTTGCGCCAGTTGCCCGCTGACCTGAGGCTTAACGGTGACGGTCGTGAACGGCTGAACGCGCCCAATGGCATGCAGCTCGAGCGGCATGTCCTTCTCGACCGCGGCCGCGATAGTTACCGGGGCCGGAGGCTGCCGTGCGGGTCCGGCGGCCCCGGCCGGGGGCTGCAGCCGGTCGCATCCGGATAGTCCTATCAGGGTGGCCAGCAGCAGCGGGATCGGCCCAGCCGCTCGGGCACCGAGGCATTGCCGGCTGATCAAAAATTCCTCCATACCCGCAGTTCTGGTGAGGGTTGCCGTTGGCTCGCCAGTTCCTCGAAACTCGGGTGGGCACGTCCCTGGTCCCTGCGGAGTTTATGGGAAAATTTTACGAGCCGGACATACGCGCAGCAACGTCGCGAATTGTGGCGCCGCCATCGCGGGGGGCTCGCCAGTGCAAGAGGTGCCGCAGTGCCTCCTGAACCGGCTCAAAACGACCGATAGCATCCATTGTGCAGAGCTGTTGCGCGACAGCCGCCACGGCCACCAAGGACCTGAAAATGGCATCGGGTTTTAAGCCACATACTTGGGGCGCCCGCCCGACCGCGAGTGCAAACCTCTGCTACGTGGCCGGACAGACCGAAGTTGCCCGCAGCCGCACGCCAGACCGCGAGCGCCGGGTCCCCCATCGCGCACCGTGTCGCCTGCAATGGTGGGACAGCGATTCGAAGCGGACCGCAAGCTGCGTCGGCGAGACGACCAATCTGTCCGAGCGCGGTCTCGCGGTGCGCGTCCGCCATTTCCTGTTGACCGGGACGCGCGTCGAAATTCTGCTGGCAAACCTGGCTGGCGACCCGAGGCGGATCAGCGGCGTCGTGGTTCGCTGCCAGCGAATCCTCGCGGACACTTTCGAACTTGGCATCCGGTTCGTGGATTAATAACCCGGTCAAAATCTCGCGCCGCGTTAAATTAATCGCTGGTCCGGTTCTCTCGCGCATCAGTTGATCCGCGATCACTCGCTCTCGCGAAACGGAAGATTTCGCCGGTAAAGAGCCAACTGCTCCTCGATCCACCGCGCTTCGTGTACGCGGCCGGCCTGACGGGCCATTTGCAGAACCTGCTCCGCGGTCGTTACGGCCTCGTCGAAGCGCCCGCACTCGGCGTAAGCTGCCGCCAGAGCTTGCAGCAGGGTCGGGTTTGGGCCAGCGGCTTCAATTGCCTGCTGCACGATCTGCAGGGCGCGCGGCCCGTCGCGCAGCGTCACGTCCGGGGAGGTGGCCAGTTGCCACGCCAGCGGTCCCGCCACCGAGACGTTGTGGGGCTCGTGGTGCCAAGCTTCCGCCAAAACCGCCAAAGCCTCGCGCGCGTGTCCGCCAAGCTGCAAGGCGTGCGCTAGGCTGCGCAGGGCCGCAACGTTTGCCGGCTCTCGCGCTAGGAGCTGCCGGTAGCGCGAAGCGGCCTCGTCATAGTGACGCAGCTCAAGCAGCGCGCCGCCGACGCTCAACAAGGCCGCCGTATCGTTCGGGTTGTGCCGCAGCGCTTGCTCGAATTGCGTTATCGCGGCGGCATAGTCACGACGCGCCGCGAGAATACGCCCCAGCCGGTGGTGCAGGTCGGCAAGGTATTCAGGCCGGCCGGCAGTGCGCCCCAGAAGTTCTAGCGCCTGGCGGTACGCATCCGCCGCCTCCTCAGGGCGCCCCACGTTCTCGAGGCACGTACCCAGGTAGTAGAAGTTGTCCGGGTCGTTTCCGGAAAGCTGCGCCGCCTGCGAAAGTTCTTCGCAGCCCTCCTCTGTCAGGCCTAATTCGATGAAACACGCTCCCAGCGAGCGCCGCACGCTCCAGTCGTCCGGTTGAAGCTCGGCCGCCCGTTGCAGATGCCGGAGGGCCTGCTCGCGCAGCGCCGCATCCTCCTTCGCCGTCTTGGCATAGAACTGCCCGAGCTGAAGATGTGCCGCACTTTCCTCCTCGTGTTCAAACGTGGAGCGATCGGGCGGGTTCGTGCCGATGAAACCCGCGGCCAGCGCGCCAAGCCCGGCATAGACCGCCAGCGGCTTGAAGCGCCGCGCTGCCAAAAGCTGAACGCCCCGCACCAGGCCCACAGCCGCCAGCAGGATCAACACCGGGATAACCGGCAGACGAAAACGCGCCGGACAGAAGAACAGGACGATGCCGGCCGCATAGCTCGGCAGAAACAGCAGGGGCAGCAGCCAGGTGCGCCAGTTCTTGCCCAGCAGCGTCAGGCCGGCGATACCCAGCACGCCGACCAGCGGGAACCCAATCCAAAAAAACCGTGCGACTGGCGCGAGGCCGGCAAAGTACTCGATCGGGTGATCGTTCGGGAGTTCCAGGGGACTGAAGAACAAGCGCCATTTGCGCCACATCAAGCGCACCCAGTCTGCCGGATTGGAACGAATCCACGTCGTGGCGCGCTCAAACCAGAAATCGGAAACCTCCGCGTGCGTGAGCTTGCGGCCGGCCTTGGCCTCCGGCAGCGCTTGCGTTCCTTCAAAGCGGCCCGACCAGAAGTAGCCGATCTCCGGAACAATGGCGGAGCGGCCGTCGGAGCGCGGATTGTTTCCTATGTAGAAGTTGATGCCGCCGCTGGACGCTATGCCGACCCATTCGCCGCCCACCACACGGTTTCTCAGAGTCACGGCCGAAACGGGCAGGGCGGCGCCCACCAGCAGCAATGCGGCCCACAACCAGCGGCGCGGCGTACGCCGGCTCTGACTTTGTGGCCATAGCCAGAGCGCGATCAGCAATGCCGGCGCGATGATCAGAATATTGGCCCGGGTGATCGCGGACAGCCCCCAAGCCAACCCGGCCGTCAGAAATAGCGGCCAGGAGCCCTTTTGCGCACCGCGCACGAACAGCAGCATCATCAGGACGTCCAGCGATACTTCCAGGCTGGCCGTCTGGAGCTGGTTATCAAAAAAGATCATGGGCCAGTAAAGCGCCGCGATGAGCCCGGCGAGCAGCCCGACTGCCGGTCCCGCCAACGCCAGGGCCAGCCGCGCGATCAGGTAGCAGCTAAACGTGCCCAGCAGACACCCCAGCAAGCGCGCCGCCAGCGGATTGGGGCCGACAATCGCGTACAGCGCCCCGAGCAGGTAGTAGTAGAGTGGCGCGCGAAAGAATGGAGCGGCCCCCACGCCCTGGCCGGTGGCGACCGCCTGGGCCAGCTCATGATGAGTTTGTTCGTCCAGGGTCGGGTGGCTGAAGAACGGGTTGTTCGCCGATTGACCCCACCAAAACGCCAACCGTAGCCCACACGCCGTCAGCACGATGAGCGCCAGCGCCCAGGTGTGGACACGTTTCCAGCTCTCAGACGGCACTGCCGTGTCCGGCGAAGAACTCGGCCGGGCCCGTCGCGCGCTGACCATTCGATTCTCCTGCGGCTCGTTCAGGCTAGTGGTAATAACACGGGCGGAGCGCCCATGCCACATCCCTCTGCCTACGCCACAGTCCTAAGGCGGGCTTCGGCTGTGCCGCTTGGTGGGGCTACTTCGCCAGCCTGGCTTCAATCCAGTCGCACAGCGGATCGAGCCCTTCGCCGCGCAGCGAACTGACGCCCCAGATCGGACGGCTATTATCGATCGCGTCGCGGAGTTGGCGGATGGTCGTATCCGCTCCCGGCAAGTCGGCCTTGTTTACCACGAACCCAGTGGCGATCTCGACCACGCCGGCCTTGGCAAACTGCACCGCATCGCCCGCGCCCGGCATGACCAGCAGCAGAACCTCATCTGCCAACTTGCGGACTTCCGTGTCGTTTTGACCGGCTCCGACCGTCTCGATCAGCACGATCGGGTAACCCGCCGCCGTCAGCAGCCGCGAAATCTCTTCGCAATGCGGCCCCAGCCCGCCGGTCTGGCCGGCCGAGGACAAGCTGCGAACGAACAGCCCTTCCCGCGGTTCGGCTGACATCATTCGCAGCCGGTCGCCCAGCAGCGAGCCGCCGGTGATGGGGCTGGTCGGATCGATCGCGATGACGCCCACCCTGTGTTTACGCTCGAGCAGCGCCCCGGCCAGCCGCCCGATCAGCGTGCTCTTGCCCACGCCCGCGGAGCCGGTGATGCCGATGCGGACGGTTGGCCAATCGACGGCCGGCAGATGATTAAGTTCTGCCCCGCGGCCGGCCGCGACCCAACTCATGGCGCGGGCCAAGCCGGCCGGCGTGCTTACGTCGGGCGGATTTTTTTCCGCGTTGCGCCGTGCGCGGCAGCGTCCCGCCAACTCGCGGATGAATTCAATGATGGCGCTCATCGGCGTGCCGGGGTTAAACACGCCGTCGATGCCCTGTTCGCGCAGGGCCTTGCCGTCCTCTTCGGGGATGATGCCGCCCACGATGAGCGGCATGTCCGGCACGCCCGCCAAACCGCACAGCCGCCGAACCTCGGGCATGATGGTCATGTGGGCCGCCGAGAGCAGGCTCACGCCCAAGACGTCGACATCCTCTTGAATCGCGGCCTGCACGGTAGAACTCGGGCTTTGCCACAGGCCGGTATAAATGACGTCCATGCCCGCGTCGCGCAAGTTGCGCACGATCAATTTGGCCCCACGGTCGTGCCCGTCGAGGCCAATCTTCGAAATCAGTACGCGAATCGGCCGATCCATTGCTTCTCCAATGTTAGAGGCCGCGCGCCAGACTCTGGGTTGACCCAAAATGACATAACCCGGCGGCCGCGTCAAAACCCGTACTGTATCAGGCGCAACGTGGATGACAACCGGGCCGGCTGCGGGCGCCGGGCCCACGGGGCGGCATCCAGACTGGTGAAATGGTGAACAGAGCGGGGCGTTGTTCTCGGACGGTCGAGATCGCAATTCGTAGAAAAACACTGGCGTGAACCCGGGCCGCTGCGCTGGGCAACTGCGGCGCGTACGCCGGGCTCGGATGAGCTTGCGTGGCGCAGGGGCGGACGGGGGGCGGATCGGGGTTGACGACCATCTGCCGGCCGACCGACAGGCGCGCTTCAGGCCGCCCGAAAAGAATGCCGATGCGCGATAAGGCACGCAACGCACTCCGGGCTGGCCGCGGTTCTCGGCAGCGCCGCGACGGTTGCACGGCAGCGCTGCGTACCGGGCTGGCGACAGACCTGCCTGCCCGCCCCTGCAGGAGGCCGCTATGAAAAGAATCTTGGCTTACAACGTCCCATGGGTGATTCTTCTGTGCGCCTGCAACTCGACCAGTCCGCGGCTGAACGCCCCGCCGCACGGCTGTGCCGAGGCCCGCCATGAAATGCAGGCCATGTACACGCACATGAGCGACAACGCGCTGCTCGCGGACATGAACCTGTCGGACGTCGATTTCATCCCGCATCGGCCCATGCTCAGTGCGCGGGGCGAAGAGCGGCTGTGCCGGATCGTCGCCTTGATGCAGGAGTACGGCGGCGAGATTCGGTACACCGCTGAAAACGGCGACCGCGATCTGGTCGATCGCCGCATTGAAGTGATCATTGACTTCCTGACCGAAGCCGGCTTGCCGGCCCATGCGGTTCGAGAGGGTCTGCCTGGGGGGCGCGGCATGGAGGCGCGCGAGGTGTTGCTGATCAAGCTGGTGGAAGGGACGTATTCGCCCGAGCGGTCCGGCGGGGGAGAAAAGTCGGGGCCGGGGCAGTACGAAAAGTAAAAGGAGAGCACCCTTGTTGAAGTATTTTGTGCCGCCGTCACTGGTGCTGGGGGCAGTGCTGCTGTGGTCCACCGGCTGCCAGTCAGAGCCGAAGAGCGCGACGCCGCTGCGTCCGGCCGTGGAAGATTCCGGGCCGCGACTGAACGCTTCAACGTACTTTGCGCACGGGCATTTGCTGGAGCGGCAGGGGAATTACGAGGGGGCGGTCGACCAATACCAGCGCGCTTTGGCCCTGGCGCCGCAGATGACGTCAGCCCGCAATCGTTTGGGAATCACACTGAACAAGTTGGGGCGGCACGCGGAAGCGACCGCTCAATTCCGGCAGGCGGTTCAGCAGAACCCGACGGACGGGTATCTGCAAAACAACCTGGGTTTCAGCCTGTACCTTGAAGGCCGGTACACCGAGGCCCTGGCGGCCCTGGCCGCCGCCCTTGAACTGCAGCCCGACTACGGGCGCGCCCATATGAACAAGGGCATAGTACTGGCTAAGACCGGCGACTACGCCGGCGCGCTGACGGAGTTTACACTCGCCGCCGGCGAAGCCGAGGCACACTACAATTTGGCCGTAATTCAGGCGGAAGCGGGGGACTACGCGGCCGCGGCGCGCTCGCTCGAAAGCGCGCTTAACGTCAACCCGAGCTTCGAGGCGGCCCGGCAGCAGCTTCACGTCGTCGCGCGGCTGGCGGCGGGGGCCGGGACCGCGGTGGCGGCGGCCCCAGTTGCCGAGAACGCGTTGGCGGAGGCCCCGACTGTAGAAACTCCGGCGGCTGAATCTCCGGCCGCAGAGACCCCCGTGGCAGAGGCTCCGGCCACCGCAGTAGACACGAGCGCGCCACCCGGCGGTGCACCAGCCCAAGATCTCGCGGCCGACGGGATCACGCCGGTTCGCCCGGAGGCTGCTTCACCCGAGCTTTTGGCGAAAATGGTCGAGCATTGGCCGCTTGAGACAGCAAAGCAAGACGGGGGCGAACTGCACACGGACCGTGCGAGCGCTCGAGAAAGGCAGCCGGTCGTGTCCGCGGCCAGCGCGGTGTTGGTCAGGCGCCCCGCGACCGTGACGCAATAAGGCTCAGGCTCCCGCGAAGGCGCTCATAAGGGCCTGGCCGGTCTTGTGCAGCGTCTCGCCGGCCACAATGCCGGCGCAGATGGCGACCAGGAAACGCTTGGTCCCACTTGGCGCCGCGATGGATAACATCAGCGCCGTCAGCCCGCCCACGAACAGCGCTATCGAATAACCCGCCGGAATCATGAATGCCAGGCCAATGCTGGCAGCGCTGGGGACGAAGCGCGCGGCCCGCCGCGGCAGTCCCTTCTCGAGTACCGACAGGATCAGTCCGGCCCCGGCCGCGATAATCATCGCCAAGCCGGTGCCCGGCGGGATCAGGCTGAATCCATGTTGGAACAGTTCGGCCACGGCTTTCAGCGGCGCGACTGCCGGCAAGTTCCAGCCCTGTCCGAAGTTCTCCCGTGGCATAAACATCAGGTAGACGGCGGAGCCGGCCAGCGATCCCGCCAAGACGCCACAAATCTGAGCCAGCGTCTGCAATCGTGCCGGAGTACCCACCAGGTATCCGCATTTGAGATCGTCCATGAGGTCGGCCGATTGGCTGGCCGCCCCGGCCGCGACGTTTGAAGCCATCAGGTTCGCCACCGCGTTGTGCGGGGCCATCGCTCCGACAGTCAACTGCGCCACCTTGCCCATCTGGCCCACCGGCGTGTAGCCGGCCTCGCCCGAAACCCGTGTGGCGATGATTGCCAGTACAAAAGCCAGCAATACGCCGCCTACGGCCAGCCACCAGGCAATGCCGAACAAGCTGATTTGGAGCGCCACGGACGCGGCCAGCACGAAGATCAGACCAGCCGCGGCCCACGACCAGGGCACGTCACCACTGGTGGGCGCTGCGGCAGACGATTGGCGGTTTCGGCTGCGGCTGCGCCATGCGGTGCGGACGGACAAGCTGAACGACGCCAGCGAGGCCACCACCATGATTGTCGCGCCTGGCCACACTAACCAACTCACGAGATCGCTGAACGTGGTGGCTGTCAGTGTGGCGTTCTGCGGCTGCGATCGCATGTACAGCTTGGCGATGACTTCGCGCCAGTCGGCGTTGGCGCTGGCGGCAATTAACGCGTCGCGCTGCGCGGCGGACATGAGGCCGCGCCATTCCAAGCGCCCGGCCGCCGGCTCATAGCGGGCCTGTTCGGGCGCAAGCTTCTGCAGATCAACGCCCGCCGGCAGAGTCGACACTTTTTCGACGACCGTCAGGCGGATGCTGCCGTTCTTGATCAGCCGCGGGACCATGACGCCATAGGCCAAAACCGCCCCGATCAACAGTGAGGCGCCGGCCCGGAAGCCGATCAGCCCGCCGACGCCGAACCACAGCAGACTGGGCTGCACCATGAAGGTCAGCACCGTGGGCTTGATTCCCTGCACCGCACCGGGCAGCTTGAATGGCGCGATCTTCCAGAACGAAGCAGCGAAGGACATGCCCGCCGCGGCGGCCGCCCCGCAAAGCAGCGCGGCGAAGCGGGTCAGCGCTTCGCGGCCGCGCGTGTGCATTTCGCGGAGCATTTCCGCGCAGGCAACGCCCATGGGGAACGTCAGATTGTCGTGCAATAGGAGCTGCCGGCGCAGCACGACTGCGATCGTGATGCCCACCAGGCACACCGAGAGAATCCAGAGCGACAACGTGTGCCATGGCAAATAAACGCCGGTCAGAATGGTCAGCGCGGGCACCGCTGCGACCAGTCCCGCCGAGCCGACCAGCGCCGCGGCCGAACAAGCGGTCTGGCTGATGTTGTTCTCCAGCATACCCCAGGGGCGGACGCGCCCGCGCGTCAGCCAACTCAGGCCTGACCAGAAGGCATAGGCCAGCAGAATGGCGACGATGGCCATGTTGATGCCGATGCCGAGCTGCAAGCCGAGATAGATGTTACAGGCCGACAGGACGGCGCCCATGAGCATCCCGGTTAACACAGCTCGGGGCGTGAACTGAGCAGAGGCCGGCGTTGGCTGAGCGGGTTCCAAGGCTGTGGGGACGGAGGCGGGGACGAACCGGGAAGGTTGCATTCCGGCAGGGTGCACGGACTCGGAAGTTGGGCCGGAGCTTTGGCTGGGCGTGGGGGCAAAGCTGGGGCTTTGCGCTCCGTCTTGCGACAGTGGTTGATGGGACGGTGCTGTCACGGGCGGCGGGCTCCGAACCAATCCCAGCCCATACGACTGCGAGCGGATAGTAGGGCGTAAAGGGGCGGCGCGTCAATCGCCGGCTGACCGTCACCCATGACGGCACAAAGCTCAACGTCTTCGAGATCGATCCATTCGTGTTGGCGCTGACTGACGCCACAGCTTATTGACGGAGGGCTAGACGAGAATTGGGAGGCCGTCCTGAACGACCTAGTACTTCGGTTGGAACGCGTCGGCGAAGTGCTCGATCTCGGGCTCGCCTTCGTCCGGCAGCACGATGCCGACTACGTCAAAGCGGCACGGGCGGTCGGTCCAGTTCCGCTCGCGCAGAAACCATTCGGCGCAGCGCCGCATCTTGCGCTGCTTGACCGCGCCTACTGACTCCTGCGGCTCGGCGAATTGACGGCTGCGGCGCGTCTTCACCTCTACGAAGACGACCGTGTCGCCGTCACGCACGATCAAGTCGATTTCACCCACCGGGGTGACGTAGCCGCGGGCGACTAGCTTAAGCCCGCGGCGTTTCAGGTAGGTTTCGGCCAGGCGTTCGCCTTTGTCGCCGTATTCGCGAGTCGAGTGCGGAGCATGGCCCGGAACGGTGGCTTTCTCCGGAAGGCATGCCCGCGCTTGGCGCTTGGGCATGGCACCCAACTCCTACTGGCAACGGAACAACTGACAAAACTAACAATTAACAACTAATAATTAACGATTGCCAACCGCCCGCGGTTGCCACGCGCGCCTAGGCCTCGCTGGTCGCCATTTCCGGGCTGCCGGTCTTGGCTGCGGCCTCACGCTCGCGGGCCGCCTGGGCGACTTCATCCGCCTCGCGCAAAGCGCGGGCCTTGGCCAACTGGGCCTCCAACGCCGCCTTGCGGGCTTCCGCCGAAATGCGGCGTTCACGCAGCTTGCGTGCCCGGCCGACGCGTTCCCGCAGGTAGTACAGCTTGCAGCGGCGAATCTTGCCGCGTCGCACGGTCTTGATCCGCACGACCTTCGGCGAGTGCAGCGGGAAGGTGCGCTCCACGCCCTCGTTGCCCACCAGCCGCCGCACCGTGAACATCTCGTCCAGGCCGGAGCCCTTGCGTGCGATGACCACGCCTTCAAAATCCTGCAGGCGCTCCTTGTTGCCTTCGACGATCTTGATGGTCACGCGCACCGTTTCCCCGATGCCGAAGTCCAACTCGTTCTCACGCCGGTATTTCTTCTCGACGGCGTCAATCAGTGGGTGTTTCATAAGGAGCGCCTCTCTTTCTAGTTATGCGCTGCGTTTGGCGATTGCGCTCGGCCCGGCTTGCGCCATCGGACACGCGCAATAATCAATGCAGTTCAAAGCCAATGTACTTTCTATCGACCGGTCTCCATTGCAGTGAGACCCGTCGTTCCCGGACCCGTTTTTATCGGGGCTGTCTTGAAAATCAGTCCCGCATTTCCCTTCCAGCAGGTCCGGTCGCCGCTGCCGCGTGCGTTCTTCCGCTTGGGCCCGGCGCCAGGCGTCCACCTGGGCGTGGTTGCCGGATAGCAAAATCTCCGGCACGCTCAAGCCGCCGAAAACACGCGGCCGGGTGTATTGCGGGTAATCCAGTAAGTTGTTTTGGAACGATTCCAAGCCCGCCGCTTCCTCATGTCCCAGCGCGCCCGGCAGCAGCCGAACGACGGCGTCGACGACCGCCAAGGCCGCCACTTCGCCCCCGGTCAGCACGAAGTCGCCCAGGCTGACCTCTTCGGGCTGGAGCAACTCGATGATGCGCTCATCAAAGCCCTCGTAATGCCCGCAGATCAGGAGCAGCCGCTCGGCCGCCGCGTAACGTGCCGCGCCGGCCTGGTTAAACACGCGGCCCTGCGGGGTCAGGAGGAGCCGCAGGGCCGGGCGAGGATCGAGTTTCTCGATCGCGTATACGGCGTCGATAACGGGCTGGCACATGAGCACCATGCCGGGCCCGCCGCCGAACGGGCGATCGTCTACTTTCTTGTGCGGGTCGGTCGAGTAATCGCGAAGCTGGTGGGTGTGAATCTCAACGATGCCGGCTTGTTGCGCGCGCCCCAGAATGCTGGCCGAAAGATACGGCTGCATGAGTTCCGGGAATAATGTCAGGACGTCGATACGCATGACGCGACGCAACCATTGGCTGATCGGTTTTCGTTCGCAGTGCCCCTACTTCGTAACACCGTGTCGCTTGAGCAGGTTAGCGACGGTTTCGGTCGGCTGAGCGCCCTGGCTGAGCCAATGCTTGATGCGGTCCGTATCCAGCCGGACCTGCATATCGGTGTTGCGGTTGGCCGGATCGTAGTGGCCAAGCTCTTCGAGCACGCGCCCGTCGCGCTGATTGCGCGACTCCATCGCGGCCAAGCGAAACACCGAGCGATGCGAACGCCCGAATCTTTTAAGACGCAACTTGACGGCCATGTACCTCTCCGGCCATGTTTTGGCCCGGGGATAAGCGTTAGCGGGGCGGCCTGTTCGCCGGCCCTGACCGCGATTGCACCGAGCAACGCGGAGCCCCTGAGTATAATGGCTCGTAAAGGGCGTGCCAAGGGGCAAAATGG